>TARA_R110002153_G_scaffold22740_1_pt1 | contig 13820 bp, 15 predicted proteins | sample TARA_R110002153 | Tara Oceans TARA_R110002153 (sample SAMEA4398193) | marine metagenome | biome: Polar Biome; feature: [SRF] surface water layer (ENVO:00010504); material: water (ENVO:00002006), including particulate matter (ENVO:01000060) such as... | depth 5 m
TCCCAATTTGGGAATCCCGAATCTGACATTAGGCGACAAGCGCTAAGAAACGCCGCGGTGGGCGGTTGTTCCTGGTCGGTGTGGAGGGGATCAAGGGCCATCTGATCGCACGGCTTTCACGCGGGCACACAATCGCTTTTCGAAGGAACTGCCGCTGGTCTGGTTTGAGCAATTGGCAAGCGAGCGTGTGGTTGTGCGCTATTTGCGCGGCCAGCCAACGCGATTGTTTGAGCGGATACCAAGACGCGAAGCTGAAGCGCTGGACTGTGTGGTCTATGGGTTTGCTGCCAGGCAGCTTGTACATGCGAACTGGCTGCAGCGGCGATCACTTGTGCCAAGTGGAAGGAGGCGCTGATGCGGATAAATCCAAAAGGGTGATTCGGTCAAACTGGATGGAGTGAGGACCCGCAAATTTGCAGACCCGCGTTAAGTGAAATTCAGGCCCCTGAAGCCCAGTCATCAACTGATTTTAGGTGGCTACTCTGATCTTGCGACAACTCAGCCTCAAGAAAATTTGGAGCGTTCGTATTCATTATGATTTGTTTGCACCGCATATTTTCAATTTTTAGAAGCGGCGCCTCCCAGTCCATTACCCAGTATCGAGCGGTGTATCTATCTGGTCCATCAGATGTTGTGATTTGATAATATTTTCCAGTTTCAAACATTTGAAATCAGTCCTTTGCATTGACTAAAACGTGCTAGTGGCACTCTCAATGTCTCTTAGTATAGCGCCCCGGTGCTAACCAGCAGCATTGCCGGTTCGCTTGGAGGAACTGGCTGAATAAGAATAGGCATCGTTCACATGAGATCGGGTTTTTTACTCAAAACACTTAATAGCAAAACCAGTTCAATTAAACTGCGCCGTTTAAGAAAACCGGTTCAAGCTCTGCACCGTGCCTAAGCCATATGTCTACATAGGCTTCGGGCAGATTGACATACCTCGCAATCTCCTCAACAGTTCTGCTTCCATTTTCAACAGCAGCAGCAAGCAACACGCGGGCGTCACTTGGAAGCAAAATCGACATAGCTTTGAAACTGCCGGCTTTGTCGTTCAAAGCAGGTGTAAAAATTTCTGTGTGTTTCAGTTCTGGCAATATTATTGCGGGTATCAGACGCTTCAAGCCCTCAGGCGTAGAAACACAGGAACCGGGCGGATCAAATATGTGCAAAGCTTCTTTAACAATAACTAGACGTCGCCAGTCTGAAGGCAGGTCTTTACCATAAAGAATTTGAACATGGATCTCGATCTCACCACTATATAAGCTGCCAACAGGTATAGCAGTGCGTTTAAAAGCTCCACGAAATGCCTTGTGCCTGCGTTCAACCCCGTGCAATTCTATGATCTTGTAATCTGTATTTTCTTTTATCCATGACAATACATCGTTCACTGCAATCGGCAGCGAATTTACATGGCGAAACGAATCGGCGAGTGCAACTAAAGTCATAACACTCGCCGATATCAGATTTCGGCGGACTCAATCAACCCAAATTATGAGGTGTGAAGAAATCTTTCAACAGGAAGTGGCGATAAGTTCTCTTCCAGTTCATCAGATTTTAATGACAAACCAGTTTCCACTTCAACAAATGCAGCGTGAGCCGCTTTGCAAAATTCGCCCACTGTTACCTGCTCTTCCCCGGCGAAGAATTTCAGGTCAAGGACGCTTGCCCCGTCATTCCCGACAGGAAACAGCAAGCTTATGAGATTATCCATCTCGGCCATAGCTATCTCCTTAGTTTGTTCTGCTTTAAATAAAGGGTATACGTTAAACATTCGTTCGCGAATTTATAACGTCCCTAAACGATCCAAACCAAATCCGGTCTAGACCGCTTCCTTAGGGAAAATGCTCTTTTGTCAAGCTACTTTCAATAGCAAATATGCAACATACATAAAGTCTTTTTTATTTCTCGTTAAAAAACAATACGTTAAGTGAATTGACATTTTCTTGAATGAGGAACCGGCAACCAATTCTTAGCAAATTCTCAAGGAAAATCACTCTTCAGCCTCACGCCAACTCCACCGCCATTCTCTGGGATGAATTCTACACCAGCGGTCTCCAGCGCCGTACGCATCGCATTTCTTGCATCTGCTGACACCGCGCGCCTGCTTTTCTCAAAATCAACTACCGTTGATAATCCTACCCCTGCCATTTCAGCAAGTTTTGGCTGTGTGCACTCAATCAGGGCGCGTGCCGCGCGGCACTGTGATCGGGTCATTTGCAAAAATCAACATTTTCTGTTGATAACAATCCTATCAACATAGTTTGTTGAATACCACAAGAGCAACGCGATGGGCACCCCTTTTCGTGAACCGGACAGCTCTATCCAGATGACACCGAAATTGCGGCGGCGTCTGGAAGCAACGATTGAACACCGTGTATCGCTGATGGACGCCATCGATGGCAGTCCGGAATTGGAAGAAGATGCGGACAATGAAGACAGCGATCCAGCAGAGCCATGGCTCTGCTGGACGCTAACCGGCAACGTCGACACAGACACGAGCAATCAGGACCTGGAATGCGAGAACTTCGCGCGTTGAGTGTAATGGATTCTTCTTGACTCCATTATTGTCGTATGTGATTAATGGATGCAACATGAAGCCAAAATGGGATCCTGACAATGAATTACAAACGCAACGAATATATCAGCCTGACAGGTCTGAGCGTGCCCAATTTGAAAAACTACGAGAAACGGGACTTCATGCCTGGTCCTGTCGATGGCGAGGAAGTCGAAGAGGGTTCGGTTCGCCGCTTCACGCCTTTCATGGTCCTCAAGACTGCTCTCATGCGGCAATGCATCGAACAACATCATCTGGATGTTCGCCGGGCGTATCGTCTGATCAACCACCGGTTTACAGGGCTCGAACTGTTCGCGCTGAAAAGCAAGATCAATAGCTCGGTCGAAGGCAAGCCGATTTTGCTTGGTTTTGAAAGCGAAACGCTCGGATCATCCGAAGGTGTTTCGATATATGGCGGTTATTCCGATCATGTCGCGGAGGTGTTTAAAAGCCATATGTCCGAGGACAGGATTTTTTCCTTCTTCTGGCTCGATGTGTCGAAAGAATTTCGCGAAATCAAAAGGCTTGCAGCCGAGAACGGCATCGAGTTTGAACTCTGATGTTTGATCGTCTGCGCAATATCCTTTCCGGCAGAGACAAAACCCGCGCGCTCGACGCTGCAGCCGGTGGCCGTCGCTGGCGCGATGACAGGCGCGGCACGGATCAGGTTTCCACCGTGCATGGTGGTGCTTCCGTTATTGCTGCACGGGCAGCGCATTGGGCCATGAACAAGCCGGAAGGCACCCGCATTGTCGCCAGCCTGGTCGGCAATCTGGTTGGCACCGGGATCACGCCGCGACCGCAGCACAGCGATGAAACTGCGCGCGAAATGGCGATTCATGCGAGAATCTGCTCCCAACTTTTTGGTGTCCAAAAAATGAAGCCGTAGTCCCATGAGGCGCATGAAATTATATTTCAGAATAGGACCCAAAATGCTTTTTTTGCTTTTGAAAAAGATTTCACCGCTCTTTGCCAAGCAAGGGGCAGGAACTATTTCTTTACTTCACAGACATTTACCTGTCTTTATCAGATGGATTCAAGCTGCGACGATAAACAGGCAAACCTTCTGACAGGGCAGGCAACGGATGGATCTTTCATTTTTCAATAGTTCACTGGATGATTTTATAACGCTGTTTGTCGTGGTGGATCCCATCGGATCCATTCCGGTATTCATTGCCTGCACGCAAGGCCTGTCCGCCTCGGAAAGCCGGAAGGTGGCCATCCGCGCCATTATCTATGCCACCGTCATTCTTGGCTTCTTCATCGTTGCCGGCCAGCTGATCATCGAAGCACTCAAGGTTGATCTGACATCATTCCAGTTGGCCGGTGGCATTGTCTTGTTTCTGTTTGCCATGACGATGATATTTGGTGATGGCAAGCCGGCAAATGAACTCAAGGTTCTCAGTGACAATGAAATAAAACAGATCGCCGCCTTTCCCATTGCCATTCCGTCCATCGCAGGGCCCGGCCCCATGCTGGCTGTTGTGACCTTGACCGACAATCATGGCAAATCCGTTCTGGAGCAATCCCTGACGTCGGTTCTGCTTGCTGCGGTTCTTGCAATCACCCTGATCCTGCTGTTGCTTGCCGGGCCTATTCACCGCTTCATCGGTACCTCCGGCGCTGCCGTCATCAGCCGGGTCATGGGGATCATTCTGGCCACTTTGGCCGTTGACAATATCGTCAACGCAGCGCGCGAGCTGGCCACGACATTCTAAAACGGATCCAGAATACAAAAGGCGGGCAATGCCCGCCTCGCCAGTTCAAGGATTGTGCCGCTATCCCTACCAGAGTGCGTAGCGCAGCGTCGCCTTGATTTCATGCCTGCTGAAACCATTGTCCGTGCCCTGTACACCCGATGCACCGGCTGTCTGAGACGCACTGTCGAAGGCATAGGTGTCCCCGCCGTCAATATTGACATAGCGATAGCCCATATCGGCCTTCAGATTGCGCATGAATTCATAGGAGAAACCAGCCATCAGGGCATAGGTGAAGCGCCAGCTCTGCTCGCCGCCATGCTGGACATTGGCCGGACCAACGCCACAGAGATCACCGCCGTCAACACAGGTCTCCTGGGCATTATAACTGTCATAATCCATCAGCGTGTAGCCCGCACCGGCCCCGACATAGGGTGTGAAGCCGACATAGGTGCCAAGATCAACATAACCGTTGGCCATCAGACCATAGGCATTGAAATCCGCGCTGCCGGCTGTCGAACAGCCGGTGGCCGTATTGACATTGGTACACGGTTGGCTGCCGGAAAAACTGCTGCCACTGAATGTACCGTTTTGATAGTCCAATGCGCCTTCGGCACGAAACCAGTCGGACAGCTGATACCCAACACCAAAGCCGACACTGACATCTGTATCAAAGTCTGATGTGGCATAATTTTGTGTATCGTAGACCAAAGTGGTTGTGTTGAACGTCCGATAGGATGTCGCTGAACCATCTGTTGAAAAATCATAACCGACATCGCCACGCAGATACCAGCCATTGCCAACCTCCACCGGAACGGTGCGCGGCAGTTCCGGCGCAAAAATAATATTGTCCAGATCGGCTGAATGCGCAGCCCCGGCACTGCCTAACACCAGCACGGCGATCATGGAACGAGACATGACACTCTTGAACATACAACCAGTCCCTTTACCTGGCTTCGCGTGACCTGCCGTCACCCGAAGCGAATTCAATATCGGCAATATCCGACAAACTGGTTAAGGTGCAGTTAAGTATGTTTGTTCACCACATTTGTTTACGCTTCATTTTCCATGACGTTTTGAGGCAATGCCCCAATGCAAAACCGCCCGGCAAGCCGGGCGGTTGAATATCTGTCTGTCTGTCTGACGTTCTATTTGTAGACAGGCGGGATATAGGGCGGAACATAGGGCTCTGGTTCACAGTCGCGGCCAGGAGAGTAGCGAAGACCGGCACGCACCTCATGCACATTGAAATCATGGTCATAGCCAGGGCCGCCGCCGGTTGAATAACCGAACATCTTGCCACCGGAGACATAGCGGTAGCGATAGCCACCATCAACGGCAAGGTCACAGCGTATTTGATAGGCACCACCAGCCATCAAAGCTGCACTGAAGCGCCATTCGGCATTGCCGCCATGGGTGATTGTCGGGTCGCAGTCACTTGGATCGCCAACCAGACAGGAGGTATTTTCCAGATCACCCCATTTGACATAGGTGCCACCGAGACCACCACCCACATAGGCGGAAAAATTGCCGTAGGTCCAGAAATCCACATAGGCATTGGCCAGCACCGAAAAGGCGCTCATACTGGCAATATCCGTTGATACACAGGGATCGCCGACACCGCAGGACCCGGATGTTGATCCGGTAAAGTCTGCGTCAAACATGTAGTCGAGTGTCACATCAGTGCGCAGATAGCGGTTGATCTGATAACCCACGCCACCACCGATGGACCAGGAGTTGTCCAGCTTCTGCGAGTCAAAATATCCCCGGTCTCCAGGCCCACCGTAAAGGGCATAGTCGATCCCCCTCAGCTTCGTCCATGAATATCCAAGATCACCGCGAATATAGAGACCATCCCAGGAATTGACGGCAACATCGGTTGATCCCCGCATGTCGACATCATAGACCGGTATGGGTTCTGCGACCGGATCCACGTAAACGTCCGCAGCCATTGCCTGTGTCGCCATTAACACCGTCATGGCTGTCAAAGTGTATAATTTCATATTCATTGCTCCACGCCCCACTCATATTGCGAGACCGTTGCCCGCCAGTTGCGATGTATTAAATTCACAATGGATACAATGAAGCAAAATGGTTAAGAGCGTGTTATCTATGTCCATTTACCGAAAGACAAAAAATTACACTGTATTTTCAAGGCGTAACAGCAAAAGTCAGGAATGGTAAATGCCCAATGAACTGCAACAACAGAGGGAAAACCCGCTCTGCGCACAATCTTTAGCGGCTATTTTGGCACTTCCGGTCTGGCAAGCCTGACGCAATTCAGACAATCAGACGAAGGGCCGGGCAATCACCGGCGCCAGTCCGTTTTGATGCAACAGTCGGTTCTGGTTCCGGGCCTCATCCGCCGCGCGGGCAGCAACGCGCGAAACAATGGCATCGCTCAATGGGTCTGACGCGTCATGGAAATCCAGCAATGCTGGTAAAGCATCGCGACCCCCTCAAGCAGGGTATCGTCAAGCAGCGCTGCGCACTCCCGAGATCACGTCCACCAGGCTGTTGACAATGCGCTCAACCAGCAGATGGTCATCGCCCTCTGCCATGACCCGTATCAAGGGCTCTGTGCCCGACGGACGGATCACCAGCCGACCGGACGCGCCAAGCTGACTGGTTGCGTCCTTGATCGACTCCTGAACGAATTCATCCTCCAGCGGCTTACCACCGGAGATACGTACATTCTTCAACATTTGCGGTACCGGCTCGAACCGGCGGCATACTTCACTGACAGGCCTGTCCATCCTTTGCACGCAGGCCATGATCTGCAATGCTGCAACCAATCCATCGCCGGTGGTCGCAAAATCGGTCAGAACAATATGCCCCGACTGCTCGCCCCCGACATTGAAGCCGTGGGACCGCATGTGTTCAACAACATGCCGATCGCCCACCTTGGTGCGTGCCAGCGTCAGGTCACGTTCCGCCAGGAACCGCTCCAGCCCGAGGTTGGACATGATGGTGGCCACGATACCGCCACCTTGCAAACGCCCGTCACTGGCCCACGATTCGGCTATGACAGCCATCAACTGATCACCATCGACAATGTTGCCCTTTTCATCGACGATCAGCACACGATCTGCATCGCCATCAAGCGCGATACCGATATCGGCCCGCACCTCATGGACCTTTCTTGCCAGCGCCACCGGATGGGTAGAGCCGCAATTCAGGTTGATATTGTGGCCATTGGGTTCATTGCCAAAGGCAATGACCTCAGCACCAAGCTCCCACAGCGCCGCCGGTGCCACTTTGTAGGCTGCACCATTGGCGCAATCTATGGCGACACGCAAACCGCTCAGTGAGACATCACGTGGCATCGTGCGTTTGGCAAATTCGATATAGCGATCATGCACACCGTCGATACGCTTGGCCCGCCCGATTTCCTTGGCCGGTGCCAATTGTTCCGAGATATCAGCGTCGATCAGTCGCTCAATCTGCAATTCGAGTTCATCGGACAATTTGAACCCATCGGGACCAAACAATTTGATGCCATTGTCTTCAAAGTGATTATGCGAAGCGGAAATCATTACACCGATATCGGAGCGAAGCGAGCGCGTCAGCATCGCCACGGCCGGTGTTGGAATGGGACCGAGCAGAAACACATCCATCCCGGCTGCCGTAAATCCGGCAACCAGAGCATTTTCAATCATGTAGCCCGAAAGCCTTGTATCCTTGCCGATCACCACGCGATGCCGGTGATCACCGCGCCTGAAGACCGTACCGGCGGCAAGGCCGACACGCATGGCAACATCCGGGGTCATTGGAAATTTATTGGATTTTCCGCGGATTCCATCGGTTCCGAAATACTGCCGTGTCATCGTGTCCCCCGATATTATGGCTACCTGATTGTGCAATCATGTTCAATTTTTCTGACTTGATCTGCAACCGGAAAAATACAGGTGCAAAGTCTACTGATCAAATCAGCGATTCGCATTCGCTTGCCTAGGCTCTAACATTTTCGCCAGCAGTTGTTGATCAGGTTTTATTACGACCTGTTGCAACTGAAAATGGCCGCGTTAAGCGGCCATTGTCAAAAATCAATTTATTTCCCGGCCATCACTGAGGCTGCGGCTCCAGACCTTCATCAGGTTTGTCACCTGACTCTTCTTTTGTTTCCTGGCTTTTGGCGCCGGTTTTCGGCACTGCCGATCCCCTTGACGGCGGGGTATCGTCACCCATATCTCTGGCCGGTTTCTCACCGCGCAGAAGCGCCTTTATCTCATCACCGGACAGGGTTTCATATTCGAGAAGACCTTCTGCCAGCGTATTGAAATCGTCATTTTTCTCTTCCAGGATCTTGCGCGCCGCCGTATAGGCTTCGTCAATCAGGCGATGCACTTCGCTGTCAATTTTCTGAGCCGTGGCTTCAGAGACATTTTTCGTTTGTGCAACCGAATGACCAAGGAAAACTTCCTGCTGATTTTCGCCGTAGGACACCAGACCAAGTTCGTCTGAAAATCCCCACTGCGTTACCATGGCACGGGCAAGCTTCGTGGCCTGCTCGATATCGGAAGATGCACCGGAGGTGATGTTCTCCTTGCCAAAGGTCAATTCCTCGGCAATGCGTCCACCCATCATGATCGCCAAACGTGAAATCATGTAGAGGTAACTCATGGAGTAGCGATCGCCTTCAGGCAATTGCATGACCATGCCCAGAGCCCGTCCACGCGGAATAATGGTCGCCTTGTGAACCGGATCGGTGGATCGCACATTCATTGCAACGATGGCGTGGCCAGCCTCGTGATAGGCCGTCAGCTTCTTCTCTTCCTGCGTCATGGCACTGGAACGGCGTTCCGCGCCCATCATGACCTTGTCCTTGGCATCCTCGAATTCGAGCATGGTCACGAGCCGCTTGTTGCGACGCGCTGCCATCAGGGCTGATTCATTGACAAGGTTCATCAGATCCGCACCGGAAAATCCGGGCGTGCCGCGCGCGATGACCTTCAGGTCAACATTGGGCGCAAGTGGGACATTGCGCACATGCACTTTCAAGATCCGCTCACGGCCGATGATATCGGGATTAGGCACAACAACCTGACGGTCAAAACGACCTGGCCGCAGCAGGGCCGGGTCCAGCACGTCAGGACGGTTGGTGGCAGCAATCAGGATAACGCCTTCATTGGCCTCAAATCCATCCATCTCCACCAGCAACTGATTGAGGGTCTGCTCCCGCTCGTCGTTACCACCGCCAAGACCGGCGCCACGATGCCGACCAACCGCATCGATTTCATCGATGAAGATGATGCAGGGTGCGTTTTTCTTGGCCTGTTCGAACATGTCGCGGACACGGCTGGCACCGACACCGACAAACATTTCAACAAAATCCGAACCGGAGATCGTGAAGAAGGGCACAGCCGCTTCGCCGGCCACTGAACGGGCCAGCAAGGTCTTGCCGGTTCCGGGTGGTCCAACAAGAAGAACGCCGCGTGGAATGCGTCCGCCAAGGCGCTGGAACTTCTGCGGGTCCCTGAGGAACTCGACAATTTCTTCCAGATCTTCCTTTGCTTCGTCCACACCGGCAACATCATCAAATGTGACGCGACCGTGGGCTTCCGTCAGCAACTTGGCCTTGGACTTGCCAAAACCCATCGCGCCTTTTGATCCACCCTGCATCTGGCGCATGAAGAAAATCCACACACCAAGAATGAGCAGGATAGGCAGCCAGGAGATCAGATAGCCCATGAATGTGTTTGATCCATCCACTTCCGGGGCTGCCGTTATGCCAACGCCTTTGTCTTCAAGGCGGGACACGAGACCCGGATCACCCGGCGAATAGGTCTGGAAGGTCTTGCCTCCCTCCGCATAGACGCCGGAGATGGTATCGCCGACAATCTTGACGTTGCGGATTGTGCCGTTATCCACGTCCGAAAGGAACTGAGAATAGGAAATCTCCCGCGACGAGCTGCGCTCGCTGGGCCCCTGGAACATGTTAAACAGCGCAATAAGCAAAAGCGCAATGATTGCCCAAAGGGCGAAATTTCTGAAATTCGGGTTCATACGGTCCCCTGGAACGACTAATGGCCCGTCATTTGGCGGGCGAACTGATGTGTCCTTAACATAGGTACCTAGGTCCTGCTTGCCAAGGCCACACACCTGCAGTTACGGCAACTTGCTTAATTAGTTTGCCACTTTTCATGCCTGTTCATTGACAAAGGTGATTGCGGATAGGGTGGCAATCCAAAAAGTGTCGCACATATGTCGGCCACATTGCATTCGAATTCAGGCAAAAACAGGTCGAAATGGGCAAAATAACGCAATAGGGACAATTCATCCGATGACTTGATACCCTGGCAAAGCTGGCCGGTCGACATCCCGTCATGCCCGGCCAAAATGGCCGGTTGGGCCTTTATTGCACGCGAAACCACACCGCGCGGCAATTCAGCAGGCAAATTCTCGATCAGTTCAGACCATGAAGGGTGCCGATTGCTTGCAAACGGGCCAACGACAAGCGGCTGCGAGGGATGGCGGTTCGTGATGCAGTAGCGTTCGTCCCACAGGGCCTGACAGCCCGGCGCCACCTGCAGGGTCGGTAGTGCGCGCATTTCGCGATAGAGGAAAATGCCCTTGGCCCGCCGGTCGATTACGCAGCGACTGAGATTGATTCTTGCAGGTCCCGCACCGGAAACGAACTGTGCGATTTGATCCCGGGCGCTTGCACCCGGCAGGTAGGCACGCCCCCCCAGCAAAGCAGCCAAAAGGCCAATCGCCCGCTGCAGGTCATCGCAATGCGCCGAAGGCGCCAGCGGCAACTGGGCGATCATGTCGCCATGGATAACCACATTGCCGCGCAGAAACCGCGCCAGCGTTTCGGCCTGTCTGCGTCGCACATCCGCACGCGCAGCCATCGTCTGCAGCATTTGCTCATCGGCCTGCACATCACGGTCGCGCATCCGGATACGCACACGCTCAAACCGGCGGTCCACATTGCTCGGGTCATCGCTCCATGCAATCGATGCGGCGGCAAGTCTTGACCTCAATGCGGCGCGCGAAACCCGCAGCAAGGGTCTCAATATCCAGCATTGGCGACGGTACAATACGGCTTCAGCCATGCCTGCAAGCCCTCTGCCCGCCCCCTTTGCCGCAGCCTTGCCAGTTCCTGGGGCAGTCTCTGGGCCAGTCTCTGGGCCAGTCTCTGGAACAGTCTCTGGGGCAGGAACGCGTGCCTGTCGCATGGCAAATGTTTCAATCTGATCATCTCTGGTATGCGCGGTGACAATTGCCTTGGCGCCCAGACTGTGTGCGGCCTTGCACAACAGTTCATAGCGCGCATTGCGGGCAGCATCCTGCAGGCCATTGGCCGGCTTGGGTCCAACCCACGTCATGGTCCGGTGATCAATACCGCGTGATCGGCAAAACTGCGCAACGGCTTCGGCCTCACCTGCAGAAGCGGCGCGCAATCCGTGATCAACGGTCACGGCTGTCAGTCGTTTTGAATGTCGGGTGCCCAGATGATGGTGCAGGAGATGCAGCAGGGCAAGGGAATCGCTGCCACCGGAAACCGCAACGCACAGCTTGCCGGTCTCGCCAAATCGTTGCAGAAAGTCTTCAATTGCAGCTTCAGGACAAACGTCGCTCACGCCACGGTCCGTTAGCAGCTCATGCGGCTTTGTTCGACAGCCACCTTGTTCTTCACCGCCTCGGAGGAGCCGGGATAACGGGTCAGCACTTCTCTATAGGTCGCACAGGCCGTATCGCGATTATCCAGTGCTGCCAGCGACATACCAAGTTTCAGCAACATTTCCGGCGCCTTTGGCGCATTGGGAAATTGTTTATGGGCCGTCAAAAGTGTTTTGGCCGCTTCATGAAACGACCCTTGAGAATATTGTGCCTCACCCAACCAGAAATAGGCATCGGAAATCTTGTTGCCATCGGGATATTGGGAAATATAGCGGTTGAACGCCACTTCCGCCTGGGGGTAATCCCCCGAAAGCACATAGCCGTAAGCTGCCTGGTAAAGACCACCAGGCTCTGAATCCGGCAGGGAAGCGGTTTTTGTCAGATCCTGAGTAACAGCGGACCCCGGCTGTTCCAAAGCCGGATCAGCCTGCTGAATCGCAGTGGCGACATCGCCCTGATTAACGCCAGTGTCGGCGCTGCGGGTCAAAGGCTGAACAGTGCTTTGCGTTGTGGCGACTTTCTTGCCGTCATTTGCCGCAGCGCCGGACCCTGCATCAGACCGTTTGCCACTGGCACCTTCAAGCTCCTGAAAGCGGAACTCATTGTCTTCCTGCATCCGGCGCATATTCTCCTGCACTTCCAGCAGTTGAAATCCCAGCTCTTCAATACGGCCATTGAGCTCGCGGATACGCTCCTCAAGCTGACCGATGCGAAAGATCGCATCGTCGCCAGACTGGGCAAGGATAACCGGTGCGGTTTCAATCTTCTTTCTTCCGAAACCAGGAAGATTGAAAGCCAGTGGCACCGCGTGCTGCTGGCTTTGCACCGATGGGCTGTGGTCTTGCGATGACGAAAGACCCGCCAGTGCCGTTCCCGGCATCAAAAACACTGCGAAACAAAGGGCAATTGTTCGTGAATAGGCGTTCATATTGTTCTTACCTGTTTTCATTCCACTTCGAAGGCGGCGATCGCAAGCCGATACAAGACTGTGTCAGCATGGCAATCATCCGCCGCACGAAAGCGGGATTAACTGCTGGCACCTCTCACAACCGTAACGGCACGGCGGTTTTGCGACCAGCAGGAAATATCATCACACACTGCGACGGGACGTTCCTTGCCGTATGATATGGTTTTGATGCGTGCAGCCGACACGCCTTTCGAGATCAGATAGTTGCGCGTTGCTGCTGCCCGCCGGGCACCAAGCGCCAGGTTATAGGCACGCGTGCCGCGCTCATCCGCATTGCCTTCAATCAGCACTGCATCATTGGGATATTTAGCCAGCCATTGCGCCTGACGATCAAGCGTTGCGGCCGAATCGGTCCTGATGGCGGACGAATCGGTATCAAAAAATATCCGGTCGCCCACATTCAGCGTCAGATCCTGCTGCGAACCGGGGACGGCCCCGTTTGCGGCAAGACCCAGTTCGCCCGGGCTGTTGGGCAGTGAATTTTTGGATGCGCAGCCTGACAGTGCGAGCGCAACGGCCAGCCCCAGCACAAGTGGATTGCGCGAAACGCTCATCAGCAGATTCATTCTCAGTCTCCTCGAATTAACGAAACAGTTTCATTTGTTGCCACATCTTTGTGTTCTGCTGACTAAAGCCTGAAACACAGCATCTCGTCCATATCCGAATACACGATCCGACCGGGTTCTGACACTTCCGCAAATTCCTTATACAGCAGATTGCGGCGTGGTTGCGACGGGCAAACGGTTATGAACGCCATAATTGTCAACCATGACAGGTTTCCATAACAGTTTTTCCCGTTATTTCAAAAGACCCGCTATTTCAAAAGCGGTGACCAGGCCGGGTCGGAACCGAACTCCGGCGTCTGCACCCGCTCTTCATTGTAACCGGTCAGATCGATTGAGTAGAGTTGCGGTCCGGCAGCCCCTGCCGGCTGGCGGAAGAACATGATGACCCGCCCATTGGGAGACCAGGTCGG
>TARA_R110002153_G_scaffold14522_19_pt1 | contig 13792 bp, 24 predicted proteins | sample TARA_R110002153 | Tara Oceans TARA_R110002153 (sample SAMEA4398193) | marine metagenome | biome: Polar Biome; feature: [SRF] surface water layer (ENVO:00010504); material: water (ENVO:00002006), including particulate matter (ENVO:01000060) such as... | depth 5 m
AGGCTTTCATGCCTACCTGCAAAAGAAAAATCTTCCTTGGGAAAGTGCTGTAGCCAAGGGAGCAAACATGCGAATGTTCAAACTGATAAGAGGAAAGTTAGATGAAGCAAATTTACAACTTGGTGACGCGAGAGGCGAGGCTCCTGATGCGAAGGGCACAGGGAGAAGATTTAGCCATGTTATGGCTGTCGCTCCCAATGCTAGTTCTAGTATTATTATGGGAAACACTTCGCCGTCCATTGAACCATTTAGGGCGAACGCTTACAGGCAAGACACCATATCGGGAGCTTTCCTCAATAAGAATAAGCATCTGGATAATCTTATTAAAGTCCGAATTGCAGCAGGCGAAAAAATCGATTATGATGAAACTTGGTCGTCAATAATAGCAAACGATGGTTCTGTACAGCAACTGTCCTTTTTCACTGATTGGGAAAAGGATGTGTACAAAACAGCTATGGAGATTGATCAACGCTGGGTGATTGAACACGCGGCTGATCGACAGAAGTTTATTGACCAAGCGCAATCACTCAATCTATTCTTCCGCCCTGATGTGAACATCAAGTACCTACATGCTGCACACTATCTAGCGTGGAAGCAAGGTCTGAAGACGCTGTACTACTGTCGTTCCGAGAAGTTGGGTAAGGCAGACAAGGTGTCTAAGCGAGTCGAACGACAAATAATCAAAGAAATTGATATGCAGAGTTTGATTGATGAAGACAATTGTGTTGCCTGCGAGGGCTAAAGAAATTGCAGATGCTATCCCCCACGATAAACGCATAGCCGTTTCAGTATCAGGTGGTTGGGATAGCGCGGTACTGTGGCACATCGTGTATAACGAGTGCAAGAAGAGAGGACAGGAATGTAAGCCATACACTGTCCCCAAGATAGATGGCGCTCAACGATGGGCGAATGAGGTCATACGCCAGTCTGGCTATGAGGGTGAAACAACTCTTGTGGGTAGCGTTGCTGCTGAAGATGTATCTAGTTATGTAACAAGCGGGATACGAGAGATCATTAAAGACGATCAGGCGGATATCGTATATGTAGGCACGAATAAGTATTACGATGGCATGCAACCTGATCATGCGCGACAACATCCTAGTGCATGGGGAGTAGAACATTTGGTTCTATCGCCCTTTTTTGATGATACTAAAGATGTAACGGTAGAATTGGCCTTTGATTTAGGCATTGCGTATGATATAATGAACATCACACATTCCTGCACTGAAAGAGATGTTGGCAGATGCGGGTACTGCCCTTGGTGCAAAGAACGCACCTGGGCTTTCAAAGAAATTGGGAGAGAAGATGAAGGTAGTAATTAAATCACGGGACGATTGTAAATTCTGCACTGAAGCTAAAATGTTTCTGCAGGGTATGGATATAGAATACACAGAAGAAGAACAGCCAGACGGTAGAGTGCCTCAAATCTATATCAATGATGAATTCATTGGTGGGTATACTGAACTGATCGAATGGGCAGTAGAAAACTAGAAACTATAAATACGTTGCTCATTATGAATACTAACTCCAAGAGGACAGAATCGCATATGGCGAAGAAATTAAATCTACAAGATAACCGAGATTACTTTAAACCTTTTAACTATCCATGGGCATATGACGCATGGCTAAAGCATGAGCAATCACATTGGTTGCACACAGAAGTACCTATGGCAGAAGATGTCAAGGATTGGAAATCTAGACTAAATGAAGCTGAGAAGGGCTTCCTAACGAACATCTTTAGATTCTTTGTACAGGGAGATATTGATGTAGCAGGTGGGTATGTCACAAACTATCTACCTTACTTCCCACAGCCTGAAGTACGCATGATGTTGTCAGGATTCGCTGCCAGAGAAGCACTGCACGTTGCAGCATATGCACACCTGATAGAGACCTTAGGGATGCCGGAGAGCACCTATAACGAGTTTCTAGAGTATGACGCTATGAAAGACAAGCATGATTACTTCACTAATTTAGCCAACACTAATGGCACAAAAGAATCTGTGGCAACTAACATTGCAGCATTCTCAGCATTCACTGAGGGCATGCAACTGTTTTCTTCATTCATTATGCTACTGAACTTCCCACGTCATGGTAAGATGAAAGGCATGGGTCAGATCATCACTTGGTCAATTGTCGATGAGACAATGCATGCTGAGTCAATGATCAAACTGTTCCGAACATATGTTGAAGAGAACTTAGAACTATGGAACGACGATCTCAAAGGCAAGATATATACAATTGCAGAACAGATGGTTGAACTTGAAGAAAAGTTTATCGATCTCGCCTTTGCATTAGGTCCCATGGAAGGGCTGACTGCTGACGATGTTAAGAAATATATCAAGTACATCTGTGACCGCAGATTGATAAGTCTTGGTCTAAAAGGCATCTACAAAGTTAAGAAGAATCCTTTACCGTGGGTAGAAGAAATGATCAATGCTCCTACGCACACAAACTTCTTTGAGAACCGAGCGACAGATTACGCACGTGGTGCATTGTCTGGTACTTGGTCTGATGTTTGGAACGCGGCGTGAAGACAAGATTATTAGAATGCGAGGCATGCGAGTCCTCATTTTGTATCGAGCATGAAATGGATGATAAATTCTATCCAGTTGAGTGGTGCCCGTTCTGCGGTGCATCACTTGACATAGAAGAATCGATTGATGAGGATTGGTTAGACCCAGACGAGACTGTTGAATCCTAAGAATACATTGAAATACTCTTTTTCAGCAGTAATCGACTATAAATAAAAGTTTAAACTGTAGGAGATTGATTCAATGAATGGAAAAGGTAGCACCCGGCGTAAGGCATTTATAAAGAACGAAACGTTTGCAAACAACTGGGACAAGGCATTTGTCAAGGACAAGACCTTTCACATCAAGGATGAACAAGAGCAGAATTTTAAAAACAAACAACAAGATCTCACCGAACTGAACGGCGACGGCAATCGTGAGCGTGGTCGCTATGGTGAAGATGAGTCATAGTATGAGGTAATATGAGCGAAAAATATTGTGCAATGCCTTTCAAATGGGCAGTGTTTCTACAAACAGGAGAGCAAGTGATATGCAATCCTACATGGGGGACACACCCTAAGCTGTCAGGCGACACAATAGTTGAGCGTTTCAATAGCCCTGAGATCAACGCAATTAGGGAGAGCGTACTCGACGGCTCATATAGTTACTGTGGCGACAACTGCCCTTACCTGAAAACATATAGGGAGGGCGGGTCTCCTCGAGTCTTCTATCCTAAAGAGGCACTGCAAATTGAAGAATATCCTAGCGCAGTAGAAATGTGCGAGGATGATGTTTGCAATCTAGCATGCCCCACATGCAGAAACGATTTCATATTAGAGAGTAGGCAACAACGAGACTCCTACGACGAGGTACAAGAGTTTTCGGACAAGATAAAGTTCCTAGCAACTACAGCATCAGGTGACCCTCTTTACAGCAAGAAATCATTTGAAATGCTAAAGAACATCAGCCGAGAAACTTACCCACAACTGATGCAGATAAGAATGCATACCAATGGTCTGCTACTGATGCAGAAGTGGGAAGAGATCAAACATCTAGCAGAAGATTTTATTCTAGACCTAAATATATCTATGGATGCTGCACGTTATGACACCTACAAGGTAGTGCGCAAGGGAGGCAACTTCGACTTGCTCATGCGCAACCTAGAATTTATGAATGAAAAGTCCGTGGGCAATCTCACAATATGGTACTGTGTGCATGATCTGAATTTCAGAGAGATACGAGAATGTTATGACCTAGTGGAGCGCACACTAACCAATCACAATGTCAAGTACAACTTTTTCAACGTAGAGCAGTGGTCGCAAGATGATGCACTATTCAAGCGACAGAAGGTTGACAACTTACTGCACCCATATCACGCTGAGTATCAGGATCTGGTGCGGCAATTCAAGAATGACCTATCATCTGAAATAGAATCAGGGAAAATAGTACATAATTTATAGCCATAAATAGGGCATACACTATGAGAATATTATGGCAAAGAAAAAGAAAGAGAAGACTGGAATTAAAAAGACTGTTGTAATCATCTCTGGTGGATTCGATCCAATACACCCTGGACATTTAGATTACATACGAGAAGCTAGAGCCATGGGCGACTGGTTAATTGTCGGTCTAAATTCAGATGAGTGGTTGACTCGCAAGAAAGGCAGGGCATTCATGTGTTTTGATGATCGCTGGTGTATGTTGATGGCTACTGAAGGTGTAGATGATGTTATATCATTTGATGATTCAGACGATACGGCTATTGACCTGATATCTCGCGTGATGAATATGCCAGTATCCGGTAATGTGGAGTATATATTCGCTAATGGTGGCGACAGAGGCATAACTACTACTCCAGAAAACACTACCTTTTACTCCGACAACATCAAGTTTAGTTATGGTGTTGGTGGAGGAAAGTCTAGTAGCAGTAGTGAACTCTTGGCTCAATGGTCAGAGGGCAATAATATCATCAGAGATTGGGGTATATATAAAATTCTGCTCCAAGATAGCAGAATCAAAGTCAAGGAATTGGTGATTCAGCCTAACAAATGTATCAGTTATCAGAAGCATTTTTTGCGTAGTGAAATCTGGTTCGTTAGTCAAGGTCAATGCACAGTTAAGCATAGCAAAGGCAAGAGAACAAATTACACCATGCACAACCTCCGAGAGGATGATGGATTCACTGTGAGAGCAAACGAGTGGCATCAAATAAGCAATCCTTACTTAACTCCATGTCACATCATAGAGATCCAGTATGGGTCTGATACGAGTGAAGAGGATATACAGAGGGACGAATAGTACATAATTTATAGCCATAAATAGTGCATCCACTATGAGAATATTATGGCAAAGAAAAAGAAAAAGAAAGAGAAGCAAGTACACCGCGTCTATTGTACCTACTTCCCAAATGGTGATTACTACATAGGTTACAGTGGCAAGCCGCAAAAACTTTATGAGAAATACTATGGCTCATCCAAGTATGTGCTACAGTATGAAGGTGAATTGATGAAAGACACGATTGCTGAATTTGAGATGAAGTCCTGGGCTAAGATGCAGGAGTTTTTGTTACAATGGCAGCAACGACACGATCCTAAATGTTTGAACTCAATGTTAAATATTAGATTAAACAAAGAACCGCTTGCTAACTTTGTTCCTCTAGACTGGAGCCCGAGATGCCATTTATAATACTACTCGCATTATCTGCACTAGGTGTTTCCGTTGTAGCAGGTTACTTCTCTATCGTAGGCCTTATGGCTATCTTCCCAGCAGCGGCGTATTCTATTGCCGCAATGGGTGTGGTGCTAGAGGTTGCTAAACTAGTAACAGCATCATGGCTGTACCGAAACTGGGAGACTGCAAACCTACTGATCAAAGTGTACTTTGTGCCAGCAGTTATTGTACTGTCCATTATTACATCTATGGGTATCTTCGGCTTTCTATCTAAGGCTCACATTGATCAAGGTATCGAAAGCGGTGATGCTACTGCAAAGATAGAGCGGGTTGATACTCGCATATCATCAAACGATAAAGAGATACAACGCGCACAGACTACCCTAGACAACTTTGACGCGATCCTAGATCGATACACTGAGTTGGGCTATGTGACAAGAGGCTTAGACGCGAGAGACGAACAGAAAGAAGAACGCACAACAATGAGAGCTATCATTGATGCGGCTGAAGCTGCAAACGACTCACTCTATGACACTCGCTCCGATCTACAGTCTGAAGTACGAGCGTTTGAAGTAGAAGTAGGACCTATCAAATACATAGCAGACCTGATGTATGCTGATGGCAGAGAGAATTTAGAGGCAGCAGTTAGGGCAGTCATCATTGCGATAGTGCTAGTGTTTGATCCTCTTGCTATTCTACTAGTGGTTGCTGCTAATATGCAGTACATGGCGCACACAGGCGGTCGTATAGAGTTTTTATCGCTTAGTGACGATGCAACAGAAGCTGAAATGATGGTAGAGCCTGAGCCAGAAGCATCCTCAATGCGAGACGAAATCATGGAGGAAGACAAGGAGCTATTGAGTAAGGTAGCGAACGGTGTATCTCTCAACCCTGCTGAAAGAAAGAAGCTAAAAAACTTAGATTGGCTGGTTGACAGGAAAAGCTAAATTATGTGGAATTATGATGATGTAAACTTTGTGAATATAGAACTGTCCAGCCTCTGTAATTCTATATGTGCTTGGTGCCCTCGATATGAGGACATGTCCAGCGTTGTCAACAAACAACTTACACCTACATACATAACCTTTGATCAATTCAAGGATTGGTTCCCTGCTGACTTTTGTGCCCGCATTGACAACTGGACATGCTCTGGTGATTATGGTGATGCTGGTACAAACCCAGATCTGCTACTGATACTGGACTATGTGCTGACACAAAACCCTGAAGCATCCGTGCATCTCAATACCAACGGCGGCATGCGTAATTCAAAGTGGTGGGGCGAACTAGGTGAACTGTTCTCACACCGAGAGCAGCGCAAGATGATATTCTCCATCGACGGGCTAGAAGACACCAATCATCTTTACCGCAGAAATGTGAAATGGGATAAGGTCATGGAAAATGCTGGAGCGTTTATAGACAACGGCGGCAATGCGTACTGGGACTTTCTGATATTCAAGCACAATGAGCATCAGGTAGCGGACGTGAAGTATCTAGCGTGTGAGATGGGCTTCCTAGATGTAACCGTGAAATATCCTAGAGGCTTTGAGAAGGGCAACATGCAAGTTAAGGATGCTGACTACAATGTATTGTACGAGTTGGAGCCCATTGATGAAAGCTACATACAGAATACATACCCTGCAACCCCTCCTAATTATAAGGCAGAGGATGTGCAATACATTACAATTAAAGAAAGTGTAGAGACACTCCATGCAGAAACCCCTGGAGACATCGAATGCTTCTCCCATCGTAATGGTGTTGAGATACGCATAGCTGCCGACGGTACCGTCTATCCCTGTGTGCATTTCGGACATCTGAGTAAGCACCCAAGACCCAATCAATTGTTTCCCAAGGCGCAAATGATTGACATATTCAAGGATAAACGATTGTCACTGCACGATAGATCACTTAAAGAAATACTCGCAGACGATCCTTATAAATGGGTTCACGATAGCTGGGAGTCTAAATCTTGTGTTGTTTGCTGGGAGAACTGCGGTGTCTCAAAAGAGAAGAAATCAGTAATGGAACAGATATATCAAAACGAAGGGAAAATTCATGGCACAGTCTAAAATTCTTATTGTAGGTGGCGGCTCTAAGTTTGGCATGCTGTTGGCGTTAGAAGCAAAACAGTACGGAGATGAGGTCCACATTGTCACGGGAACTGAAGATGCTGTGGCTGACCGAGTTATACATGTTGACTGGAACCATGTGTCAACGGGTGATGTCATGCCAAAGATTGACAAGGATTATGATGTAGTGGTGTTCAATCAAAATGGTGGTGGTTCGCCTAATGACATCGTACAGGAAAACGTACAACTAGAACATTGGAACCGCGCATTTTTCAATAATGTACAACTGCCCTACTATATCGCACAGCACATAGAAGTTAAGGAAAACGCTAAGATTGTTTGGATGCTGTCTCCAGTGTTTCACCCAAGACTAAGAAGTGATGAGTTCATGTTTGGAGGCTATGCAGCGGATAAGGCATACAGCTATCACATGATGAAATCCTTCGCTACACAGAAGAGCAAGAATTATTATGGTCTGGCACCAAAACATTTCGGCAATGGCATTACAATGTACGAGACTATAATGAATCTTACACCAGATAGGTCAGGTAAGATGCTGAATGAGCATGGCGAACTGTGGAGCTAAGTTTTCGTGGTGTAGAGTGGGAAACAATCAACGATTCATTCTCTGAGAGATACATGGTGCTGTTAGAAAAGCAACTGTGGGAGTCGGAAGAATACTTTGAGGATGATGTTAGGCTTGAGTCTATCGAGGCAGAGATTCGCAAGACCTGTAACGAGTTAGGCATTACATATACTACTATCAATCAGGTGCATGAAGAAACTGTCGATAACAGAGCTAACAATCCACTACACTCTAAACTAAATGATTTGATTCACCACTACGAGCGATCCGAGCAATCGTATCCTCCCAGATGGGGATACAGAAACGGCAACTCCGCTATAGAATTGCAGGACAGTGATTACGATTTATTTACAGTAGATAGAAAATATGGGTACCTGTATGTCATGTATCCTCATGTCGCAAGGCATTTCGCGGAAGCAGTAATGTCTGATGATCCTCATGGTACGATTGAGGCACAGACACTGGCGCGACCAAACTTTTTCTGTTGGTTAGGCTCAGATATGATAGTTGAAGACAAGTTCCTGAGTCACGCCAAGAAATTCATTGATAAGTACGACTTATCGTATGATCTGACAGATAAAAGGTTAGCAGTAGGATATATACCCTTTGCGAGGCTAAAAAAGGATGTCCCAGATCTTACGACAAAATTGCAATGGAACAATTAACTGATCCCGAATGGTCAACTACTGTATTGACATGGTGTTGCCTTTTAGTTATAATGATACACTCAATTAAACGGAGATAGAACATGGGTATCACAGAAACACGCGATGAACTAATCGCTCTACTACAGGCTGGCGAAGTTACGATCAACTTCCAAAAAATGGATGAGACTGAGCGAGAATTTGTTGCTACATTAAAAGAAGGTGTTATGCCTGCTTTGACTTCGGCGCAAGATTCTAACGCTGAGAAGAAGAAGAGTAGCGATCAGATTGTGGTATGGGTTCCAGCATCACTTGGTTGGAGAACGGTCAAATTAGACCGAATCAACTCAATAAGTGCTTGACATTAGACTCCTGTTACTATATAATACATAGTATCAATCACAGGAGTCCATCACATGGCACGACAAAGACAAGAACCAGAGCAGAAAAAGGTACGCAAGAAACGCAAACCGATGACTGCTGAACAAAAGGCAGCTGCCGTTGAACGTCTAGCTAAGGCTAGAGCAGCGCGGCAAGCTGCTAATCCCCCTCAGTACAAAAACATTCACCCTAAGGTCCTTGCATTGGATGAAGACGATGCTCTCTCATTCAACAAGGTCCGTGAGTGGATCAAATTCAACAAAGAATTGTTATCATCTCACAGAAGCGAGATACGGACAGGAATGAAAGGTGCTGAATCTAGGGCTGCATCTGTCTCTGCCTACATCAATGCTATGAACGCATATTTGCAGTGCGGCGATTGGATCGATGGCTATTACGGCAGAGAACGTGAGCATAAAATTACATGGCGAAATCTTGCTATGGCATATTATCCTAATGGTGAACCTAAACGCACTCCAGGTGTCTACTATACAGATATAGGATATGTCTGGGGTGAGCAGCCTGAAGGTCTTGAGGAGTTAATGGCATGATAATAGTTGATTACAATGCGACCGCAATCTCCACTTTTATGGGTGAGGTTCGCGGCAGAACTGATGTTGAGGTAAATGTACCTCTGTTACGACACATGATCTTGAATGCCATACGTGGATACAAGACTAGATTCCGCGGTGAGTTTGGTGATAATGTGGTGATCGCGTGTGACAATAGACACTATTGGCGCAGAAAAGTGTATCCATATTACAAAGCAAGCCGCAGAAAAGTGCGTGATTCGTCAGGATTCGACTGGCCTAGCATATTCGATGCACTAAATGCTATCCGTAATGAGATAGATGAGTTCCTACCTTACCCTGTGATCGATGTAGATGGCGCTGAGGCAGACGATGTTATAGGTACTCTAGCTGAGTACAGTCAGACCGCTAAACAAGGTGTGCTGTTCGAGGACGCTGAGCCGTACTTAATCATCTCAGGTGACCACGACTTCAATCAATTGCAGAAGTGGCAGAACGTACAGCAATTTTCTCCTGTCAAGAAAAAGATGATAAAGATTGAAGAGTCGGCACATGCTATATTGATGGAACATATCATTCAGGGTGACAAGGGTGACGGCGTTCCTAATATATTGAGCGACGATGATGTCTTTGTCACTGATAAGCGGCAGAAGTCAATTCGTAAGGTTCTACTCGCTGAGTGGAAGAACATGGCTCCTGCAGATTTTGTCACTGGTGATATGGCTGCTGGATATATACGCAACAAGCAACTTGTAGATCTAAGCATGACTCCAGCGGATATAAAGGAAGAGATTATATCGTCATATCAACGGCAACTAAATAAAGATAAGAGTCAACTCTTAAATTACTTTATTAAGTACAAATTGAAAGGCATGATAGATGTCGCGGAGGATTTTTAATGGCTATTATTGAACGGAGAGAGCATCATCAACTTATCGCTTTCTTTACATATGAGATTGCAGATGAGGATATCATCGAAAAATGGGGTAGTGTGAGTGCGCTAGAGGATCTACTGTACGAGCATCACGATGATGCTGTCGAGTGGATGGATGATTTTGGATTTGATCGCTATGATGATCTGTGGACAGATCGAAAGGGTGGTTATGAAATTGATTGGGAGGTAAAACCAGATGAAGTTTAGACAAGTAGATGAAGGCTTTGAGTGGGTATTCAAAGCTGAAGGGGTAGATAACCAAGTAGCAAGGCTCAGGCAATGGACAGAAAACAACCAGACACTAGTAAAAATAGTGCGATGGGGCGTTGGAGCTGAGAAGGTTGACTGGAACTTACCTAGTGGTATGCCAGATACAATCAAACTGGATGAAGATATCCCTGCAGGAATGAGTGATACAACTATCCAGATGGAATGGAGACGCATCAATGCATTCTCTAATCCTAATGGCAATATGCAAAAGCTGGTTGATTGGAAGCGCGAGGCTAACTGGATGCAGGTCTTAGAAGGCTTACATCATATTGAAGCTAAGTGGTTGACGGCTGCTAAAGACGGGACGCTGCTAGAGCTATGTCCTCAGTTGGAGACTCTGTTGCCCGCATTGGGTATAGAGGAGTATAATGTCCCTGTAAAAAAGAAACAGCGAAAGAAAAGGTCTACAAAGAAATCAGCCGCCTAGGTCGGGCGATATGGGTCATAGTAACGACCCCATTGCCAATCCGCTGGTAGATCAAATCCATCGAATTCAACCAGATGCATTTTACCAGTGGGTTCGACGCACCACTTTCGCTTAGGTCTACTGTAGGCTGATTCACGGATTTTGCGTATAGTATCAGCCCTATGCTTTCTACCGTACATAGGGTTGAACTCACCTCGACGGGTGCCTTTCATAGTATTGGAGACTTTATCTCTGAACTCCTGATTGCGCCCGTTTTTAACCGCTGGGTGGTTCTCACCTAGCTTGGCTTCTCTAATACGCTGTCTTCCTTCTGGAGTGTGCCAAGCTGTCCTGTCTCTACAGCGGTCTACAATAGGGAGGTTTTGCTTGTTAGCAATGATCACATAGTCGCGTACACCTTCTACAGTGGACTGCTTGATGATCATCTCGCGTGGCTTGGGGACCTCTTGTAGGGTGTTCTCATCGACAATCCAGTACTCGGATCGTGTCAGGAAGAGGAAAAATCTACTTGCTCTAGCCATACTGTATATACTCAAATCAATGTTTATTGCATATTTATATGACAAAAGGATCTAAAGAAAAGTGAAATAGTGCTTGTCATTTGGTCATATATCATGTATAATACTTGTATAAACTGAAAAAACAGAGAGAAATAATGAATTTATACGATATGAACGATGCAAACTTTGATAGCTACCAGAGCTTTATTATGGAAAATGCTGATCCTTCTGAGGTCATCATCTGTAATGGAGACACTCTACTGGAGGCGGCTGAAAATTCGTATCTCCTAGAAGAGTTCCTTCAATCACCTAGCTACGAGGCATAAGAATATGAAAGATCTTAAATTAGCAGGCCTAGAACGTCTTCTCCAAGAGTTTGTTTTCGAGGAATCAGTTCCTTGTTGGGAAGAACTTTGGGAAGCTCTGTTGGATCTAGGCTGCTCTGAGTCTCAGGTTCTTAGAATTTCAATTGCTGCAATGAAAAGGCTTTAACCATGTACTACACTCACACCAAAGACCCCATCGGATGTTTCACTGAGAAAGAGGTGGGCAACTATTTCGAGTACTCTAATAATCCTGACAGAAAAGAAGGGTGTGGAGACTGGTGTTGCTTCCCTCATCTAGTGTGGGTCGGTGACACGGCTGGTGGTGCTCCTGGCTATCGTTATGCGACTGTCAAAAAGACTGTTGCTTACATCGTAACGGACGAGGATGAGTACGGTCAACCAGTCATTGAGAAATGGCAGCTAAAGAAAAACAACCCTTACGTTATAAGCATATAACAAAAGGTTCTAAGAAAACGTGATAAAAACGTTGACTTTGGTCTCTTTCGAGTGTATAATACTTGTATAAACTGAAAAAACAGAGAGAAAAGACATGAATTATATACTAAGAAACTGCGTTAACGACAATCAAGTACAGACTCATATGACATGGCCCACCCGAGTGGATGCTCTGAACTATGTCTGGGAGAACTTTGAACGTGGAGTGGTGTGGGTTGATGTCAATGATCGCCCAGCGGTAGTGATGTCTCTCCTGTCTGAGCGCAACGAGGTGCTCGAGGTGACTAACCCAGAGCTTATTCTGGACCCTTCTAAGCCTGCTTATATGATCAGAACGTTATAAGCATATAACAAAAGGTTCTAAGAAAACGTGATAAAAAGGTTGCGTTTAGGGTCAGATTGTCATATAATAGTAGTTCAAAAGTTGAGAGAGAAAAGTTATGCGATATACACAAAGAGAGTTCATTCAGTTGCTAGAAACAAAACTCAAGTCTGAGGTATGCCCTATTCGTATCGCACAACTTGAAATGAAGATATTCAAATTAAAGATGGAGTCCGCAGCTATGGTGTAACGTTACGGCAGGTGCGCGGCTGTGTCGTAACCGCGTCAGATTGTTTCTTTTTTTATTGTTAGGATGTGAATTTTATGGCTTATATATCAGCAACAGAAGTTAAGGCGATTCGTTTAGAACTCAAAAAGGAGTTCCCTAAGTATCGTTTCTCGGTTCGTAAATCCTCTGGCGGGTTAGCCGTTTCCGTTTCTCTTACTAAAGGGCCCAAGGGTCTACTTGAAGCTGTCGGTGAGCAATTCACTGGCTCTGGTCATCAGTCTATCAACCACTATCATACGAACATGTATGGCGAGTACAAGGGCATGTTTGACAAGATCCTTACCGCTATTCAGACTGCCCCTGCTAAAGTGGGTCGCGGTTGGTATGACAACTCCGACGCAATGGTCGATTACTTCGACACTGCTTTCTATATACATATGGAAGTAGGTCGATACGGTAAAGGATACACAACGGTTTAGGAGATACAATGAAAAAATTAGCAATCGTCGCGGTGATCATCGCGGCTTTCGGTGTTTCACAATCAGTAGAGGCTAGTAGCACTAGTGACAAGGTTGCTATCGGCATCACTGGCATCCTAGTTGGTAAGTGGTGGAGCGACAGGCAGTCGTATAGTCCAGCGTACCCTGGCTATGAGGAATACTCTAGCATGGGTTATTACAGTTCCTCAGGCACATGGTATCCCTTTGATAAGCGTTACCCTCGTTTCAAATGTCGAGGCAACCGCATAGATTGTGCATACCAGATGGGTGTGTATGAGCGAGAACGAGCAGCCTTTAACGAAGCAAAGAAAAAGGCATATGAGTGCGGCAGATGGGGGAGGTGTAAATGATTGTATTGACTGACATAGACGGCTGTGTACTTGACTGGGAAGAGGGCTTTACAGTATGGATGGAGCATCGCGGTCACACTCAGGTTCCTGG
>TARA_R110002153_G_scaffold29793_1_pt1 | contig 13780 bp, 15 predicted proteins | sample TARA_R110002153 | Tara Oceans TARA_R110002153 (sample SAMEA4398193) | marine metagenome | biome: Polar Biome; feature: [SRF] surface water layer (ENVO:00010504); material: water (ENVO:00002006), including particulate matter (ENVO:01000060) such as... | depth 5 m
TCTATCGGTCATCTTGTTTATCCTTCAGCTTTTGCGCCGCGTATTGTTTATTAGATAACCCAAGGCGCTTGGCGATTGCGGCCTCAGACGAGGTGATGACAACTTTATTGCGTGATGTGGAAGTATTTCTACCTCCCGGGGCCACCACGGAGCCAGCCTTACGTTGTGGTTGTCGAACCTCGGGTTCCACGTCCGCAAAGCGATCTGGATATCGAGACCGCATGGCCTCGTCTATTTTACTGTAGTACACGTTTGACGTAGAATCAACTCCAGTTTCTACGAGTTCTTCATGCACGAGCATAGCGTACCGTGTCATACCCGTATCGTTCTGGAACCAATCGTTATCCGCTGCCCATTCTTGCGCCCTACTATCTGGTTTAGGAATCTGGGGCGTCGCTCGCGGTGTTGGAACTTGAGACAGGTCTTGCACAGCCTGCTGCGCCGGTTTCCAATGTTCTACACGATCAGCTTCAAGCTGTAGCTTAGACAGCGACATTTGCGCTTCAAGCACAGCATCAGTGTCTCCAGCCTCATAAGCCTCTTTATAAGCTCGTTTCGCGCTATTAAGTTCCGACGCTACCCGTGCCTTGGCTTCGTTAACCAGCACCCCTTCACCTTCAGAAAGGTTTTTACGGAGGCGCGAGGCTTCGTTTTTCTGCGATTCTGCATACTGGATTGCGGCTTCGCGTTCGCGTTCAGCTTCTTCCTTGCGACGACGTTCTTCGTGAAACTCAAACTTTAGCTTCTTGATACGTTTCTGTACCGATTCACTGTGCTTTTCGAGTTCTTCGTCTTCTGGGATATCCGCCTCTGCGTCAGCTGCCCGGCGTGGACGGCCTTTATCTGCGTCTGGAGTATCGTCAGTAACCTCTACCTCGAAATCATCTTCACCTGAAACATCTACTTCTAATGCCCCAGCCTCAATTACGTCTTCTTCGACGATTTTTTCTAGTTCCTCATTCATGCTCTGCTGTACCCCCGTGGGTCTTCGACTACCGCTTCAACAGTATCATCGTTGATAATGCGGAACTCTTTGCCGCTTACTTTGAAGCGCGTTCCTGAGTACGAACGGAAGATAATAAAATCACCTTTTTCGCACCAAGGGCCATTAGGGAACCGTTCTTTGTCCGTGTAGGCTTCAACACCTAAATCTATAACGTAACCAATAATGGTGGCGGTTTCTTCCATTTGGGTTAAAGAATCGGGCATATAAACGCCGCCATCTGTTTTGCCTTCAAGTTCTGGGATTGCGATAAGCAGCTTATAACCTTTCGGTTCGGGCAATTTTGCCAGTAGCTGCTCATCATCTACTTTGTCGGTAGCGTACATCTTAGTCTCCTGCAGTGATTAGAGGCTCACAGCGCCTTTTGCGTGGGTTATTCCACGTTATGTCATATATCTACACGTATGATGTCTAATCTTCAATATACCTCTGTTCAATATCTTTAACATCATTACGTACGACAGTTAGAGCTTCATACTTACCCACTAGCCTCCAGTAGGTCTCTTGATCCTTAGCCCCCCCTTCTGCGAGGTGTTCGGCGATGGCGGTGCGACTTTCTTCGATGCGAGTCAACACATGGTGGAATATATTATCAGACATCGGGATTTATCCTCCCTGCGATATCCATAGCCAGACGTGCTGCGGACTCTTTCTGGTCTGTTTCAAGCTCTGCGACCTTAATCCCGATACGCGCCGCGTCTTTCTCTTCCTCGGAGTCAATACGCGCCTGTTGTAGTCGGGCGTTCTCTTGCTTGTACCTAGCGTCGATATCTACTTTCAGCTTATCCATCTCGATCTTATGCTGCAGCTCAGTCTCTTTAATCATTAACTCACGTTGTTGGATTTGAGTAAGTGGGTCAGCTTGCTGTGCAGCTGCTTGTTCTGCTGCTGCTTCGGCTTGGTTTTTATTGAACAACTTATCTGCGGCTTGTGCAGCTAGACGCGAAATCTGAAGTTCTACATCTTCTGGCAACGGTGCTTCTGGGTCTGGAAGCTCTACGCCCAGCTGTTTCTGTATCTCTACACGATACTGAAGGGCTACGTGCTCGGTAATATGAGACATCATAGCAGACTGAATTGCACTCGCGAACGGTGACTGGCCCACAACCTGTTGGATTTTGGGGTCTTGCATGGCCATCATGTGAGTTTGAATATGCGCCTCATGGTCTTGGTAAGCGAAGGCTTTGACTGGCTCTTGTTTAAGGATAGCCATATTCTCCGTTACTGGATCAGCAGGTTTAATATCCTCGGGTAACGTGATGATATCATCTGCATCTTTGATACCCAGAACCTCGAGCATCTGGCGGTGCAATTTACCCATGTTGTACATCTGCGGGGCTTGCTGGGCCAGCTGAAGCGCAGCTTGGTACTGCATTATGCGTTGTGCCATTGTAGCCGCGTTAGGGTCAGATACCGGGATGACGTCTACACGACCATCAAAGTCTGATATACGGTCTGCCGGTTCGTCCATTTCGTAGGCGTATTCAGCGGGCATGTAGTCATGTACAATCCGAGCCAAAATACGAAGCTCTTGTTTCATCGCTGCGTGTAGGCGGGCCTGAATGCCCGACATCACCTGCATAGAACGCTCCATAAGCGCCAGAGTCGTGCCTACAGGAGCTTGAGCGTTGATATCACCTACTTGGATGTCACCCACTGCCCCAATACGTCTCCCCTCGTCTACGACGTTCCCTAGAAGGCTATAAAGTACGCTTGATGGCTCTTTGTACGGAAGGGGTACAATGGACTCTTTAATCGTGCCAGCTGGCACATCCACGTCACGGAACTCACCCGGCATGATTGGGGTGTTGTCTCCGGTGATACGCATGCCACGGGTTTTAAAGCCCGCTGGGAGGTTTGACAGCGTACCCGCGTCAATAAGCTGACGCATGATGGAGGTGGCAGATTTGGTCAAGCCGCCAAGCGTATGAATAAGTCCTGTGCCGTAGAACCCCATCCCGGGCAAATACGGGTAATGTACGACGTGCATACGCTTTTCGCGTTTGCGGTCTTCTTCGTACCAATTTCGACGAATAGATAGAATAATGCTAGACGATTTATCAACCGTTACTACGTAGGGTAGTGCAACACCGTCTATGTCGTCAAAAGGTTCGGGCAGGTCTAAATCTACGTGCATTTCTAGGACAGTGTGTCGTGGATCATCGGAGAAAGTAGGTTCAGAGCCTTCTAACTCGTTGTATTTCTCCTCGATGTCGGTGACATCCCTAGTTGCTTCCGGCAGCTCGACGTCACGATAAAACCCGTTTACCTGCAATTTAAGTACTTCTTCGGGTGTTTTCTTCATAACATGCGTAAATCGTGGCGCAGTACGTAGATTAGACGCTCCATAGGACACTACGAGGTCTTCTGCGGGTACAAACTGGGACACAGGGCGCTCTGTAATAGGATCAAAGTAGATTTTCTTGAACGCGGAGCCCGCCATCGGGAGTTTAAACAGCATCTGCTCCATCTCGTCACGGTAATCGGGCATCTTCTCCGTGATTAGGTAGTTAAGTTCGGTCTCAACACGTTGTGCCTGCTCGAACTTCTCCGATGTCATTTTGCCTATAATCTTACTACGTACAGGGCCGGCTGCTGGGAGGAGCTCCCCCATCGCTTGCGCTTGGAATTTTATCACCGCTTCGGTCATCATAGGGTGGTATACCCCAGAAGCGCCGTTCCACGGTTCTGTACGTTCCTCCACCTTCATGCCGAGAAGGTCCATACCCTTAATATAAGCACTGGCCCACTCCCCACGAGACTCGCGATCAGACGAGAAGTGCTCTATTAATTCGTTTGCTATGCTTTCAAGTTCAGCATCTTCGATGGATTCGGCAAGGTTAGCGTCATGTGAAACATCTTCACCCGTCTCGGGGTCATCACCGAACTGGATTACAACTGACCCGTCATCCATTTCGACTTCGATTGCCTCGGGGTCTTCTACTACAACCATTAAATCGGAGCCTAAATCATCCTCGACTGTTTCAAGGATGTCACTTGGTTCCATAGGTTTTTCAATAGCCATGTTTCGCCTCACTCGGTTCGTTTAATGGCACTATAACAGGTGTAGTGCGTAAATAGAAAGCTATCTTCGTATTGTGGAGGCACTACGAACGAGGGAGAGCCGATGCGCAGTGCCTCCACGGACGCTACCAACGTCCTGTAAGTAGCCATACTACACCTGTACATGTATGTCATCCCCATCAATAATATGCAGCCTTACGATGTAAGTACGACTCATCGTCCTCCATGTCCGTAGGTAGGCGAATAAACCCTCCCTGCCGGAATCTTAGGAGGGCCATAACCGTACTATCGACCAAGTCATCGTTCGACATAAACGGAAACCCAGCCACTTCTTCTACAAGCTCGTCTGCCCAGCGTGTCGCCGGCACCCAGACCATACCTGAAGAAATAATATCTGACACAGAGTTGAGTCTTGCCAACTTATCACCAGTCCCCCGGTGGGGTGTATACTCGGTGACGGGCAGGCCCATGCGCCGCATCTCTTGGTAGAGGGCCACACCAGAACTTTTCTTCTCCACAATGAACGCATCAGGCTCCCAGTGCCGGTACTGCTCCATCGCCAGCTCTTTCAGCTCAGGGAACTCTAGCCGCTCTTTTATGCTGTCGAGTAGGATAATGTTGTGTGAACTTGTCTCCTCGTGAAAGAAGACGCCCCAAGTCGTAAGCGCGGTGTAATCGGCACGGTTATGCTTCTCTGCCGCAGCATCTAGGGACATGATTATGTACTCAACGCTCGGCATAGCGTCATGCTGCCAGATATTCCACCACTCGCGCTTCACGATGGAGGCTTCTTCGGACGTGGGCTGTTGTTGATACTGTGAGTTCCATTGGAACGCGGGCATCGAGGCTTTTGTACGGAGCAGCGCTTTTAAGTCGAAGAACTCAGGCCACAGGGCTTTCTGTATCGGTTTACCGTCTTCATCTTCTGAATCTAGGATCGCGGGAAACTCAACGACCTCGTATTGGTCAGACATCTCGTTCTTGACCATGTCGTTAATCACGCGGCCACTTAAATCGTCCATATGCCAGCGGGTTTGCACGATGGCTACACGCCCCCCGGGCATTAGGCGGGTACGCGCACCGAATGTGAACCATTCATAGGCTTTTTCAAAGACAGAAAAGTTCCCGTTAATGACATCTTGTTCGGAGTGAGGGTCGTCCACCAGAAGCAAATCGGCACCACGACCCGCCAAAGCGGAGCCAATACCGCACGCGAAGTACTCCCCCCCAAAATTTGTGTTCCACCGCCCCGCAGACTTACTGTCCACCGCTAGGGCAACGTCTGGGAATATCGTTTTGAACTCTTCTGACGCAATTAAGTTACGTACTTTACGCCCGAAATCCACCGCTAAGTCCGTGGTGTGGGACACCATCATCACTTTTTTGTCAGGGTTACGCCCTAAAAACCACGCTGGGTAGAATATCGACACAAGTTGTGACTTACCGTGCCGTGGTGGGATGTTTACGCATACCCGATCTTTACCATTCTCGGCTTCAGCGCCACGTTCGACGTCCATAAGCATATCTGCAAGGATTCTATGGTGCCTCCCGACCTTATAATCTGGCTGCATCTGCTTACAAAACTCTATCAGATCATCATGCGCGGCCTTATTCGCTTGCCGCGTAGAGAGTTCCCCCACAATATTGTCGATCTCGACGAGCTCTTCGGGGCTAAACGAGTCCAGATTGTCCAATATACGCCGGATATCCTCCGGAGAGAAATCCATATCCTTCGCAAGGGAGGACAGATTAATCGACATCGAGCCCTAGCTCCTTATCCACGTCGATAACATCCCCATTAATTGTGACCGCGTCCTCAATTTCGTCGGGATTCACCAATCTGGACAGCTTTTCGCGCAGCTTATCCTTCAGATCGTCTGATGTCTGGTGTGTTATAGTCACTTCGGACTTCTCAGCGAATAACCCAACGTCGCTGACCTTACCCAACAGCTCCAACGCACGTATCCGTATGCGTGGATCAGGGTTCTCAGTCTCTTCGATGAGTTTATTTGTCACCAGATGGCGTACTTGCGACGCACTTTTTACCACGGAGTGCCCGAAATCCTTCAGGATTCTATCTGTCAGCAGTAAAGTCGCGGGTGTCAGTTGCGACACACGTTTCGGCGTTGCGACTTTGGATGTTTTGTGTGGGTTCTCGGCGTAAGATACAGCTAAAGACGCAGCTGTATCCTTGTCCTCACTGGTTGCTTCGACCTTTAACCCGTTAGCATGCAGGTATTCTACCGTCTTCGCAGCGGCAGACGTTTTTACCGCAAGGTCTTTCATGTCCTGAGCTTTGCGGTGCGGTACTCCGTGCTCAGGTTCGATATGTATAGTCATCTTTGGCCCTCGTTTCTTGGACTGTACAAAAAATTTTACAGCATTTCAATCCAGCTTCGTAGGGGGGTGTTTCTATATATGCAGGGGTGGGGTCACTTAGCGCGCCGAAAACGCTGGGTAGGGGGGTATGTTTTGATGCCCGTGACGATACTTTGTGAGACGGGCTGCGATTTTGCGGAAACGTAAAATATTTGTGCAGAATAGTATTATACAGTCGCGCGCGAAAGCCGCTGTTCTGGGGGGTGGGGGGCGGGTGGGGTGTCGTATATACGCCAAAACGTAGTGACTCACTACCATTTACCCGCTGATAACGAGACACGACACATGTAAAGATGTATACTGGTTACATCAAACGGGCAATCACGCACCGAATGATACGTTCTTGAAAGGAACAACCCATGACAACTACTAACAAAACAACCACCCATGCAAAAATTGACGCCGACGCGGTCTACGCGGGGCTCGGAGTATATACGAAAAGCGTGCTCAAAAACGACAAGGACACGGTGAAAATGCTAGATGTTTTAATCGCCGCGAACGTGCCAGAGACACACTTGATTAGCCCGTCCAACGGCAAGAACAAAGAGTTGAGCACCGCGACGCCTGAATTTTTCGCGGGGTTGAAAGCCGAAATCGAGTCGCACTACCCCGATGCGGTGCACGCCCTAATGGAAATGTCGAGCAAGGCCGCGGGTAATACCTATGTAGGGCCAAACAATCGCACGGCATGGCGCAACAAGGCCAATTCAATTATTGGCGGAATGCGCACGGCCTATATCAACCGCCTTAAACGACAAGGCGATATCGCAAGCGGCAAACAAGGCGCGGATACCCGCACAAAGACGGTTGAAATCGCAGTGTCCGAATGGGCGATGCTTTCGATCAAACGCCTCCAAAAAGCTGATACGGTCAAAACGACTATGGATTTGGATGTTATGCTCTCGCAATTAAGAGCAATCATTAAATCGTTCAACTAAACATCACGGGGCGGCGCAAGTCGCCCCAACCATCAATCAACTCAAAGGAAAACAACCATGCAAACGATTTACCAAACCGCCCTAGACGTTATGGTTAAATGGCCAGACGAAAAATATATCCGAATGATTGGGTATATGCGTGACAATCTGGATCCACGCGATATCGCTTATATCGAGGCCAGACGCCGCGTCATACAAGAACACGATGCCACCTTCCCACGCCTCGCCGCTTTCACCCTACGCTAAGACCTAACCCCGCAGCCTTTTGGTTGCGGGGTTTTTTTGTGTCTAAATTTTGGGTTCACCCCTACTTCTTTCGTAGTGAGTCACTACCCATCGAAGCCAGTTCTCCGAGCAGCTCTGCGTCACAGCGGAATCGGCGCGGCCACGCGGCTGACCATACGCACGGGAATAAGTAGTGAGTCACTACACATCGACGCCAGTTCTCCGAGCAGCTCTGCGCGTCAGGCTTACCGCGTGGGTACTTGTTGTGGTGTGTGTATGAACGTGGTGAATCCCCGGGCCGAAGTAAAGTAGTGAGTCACTACACATCGACGCCAGTTCTCCGAGCAGCTTCGCGTCACAACATATATGCAGGAGGTCAAACCCCTTATTTTTATAATGTTCCACTATAATGTTCCTAATGTTCCAGAAGAAGTTCCACAATAGGCAAAAATAAGTCATTGATTTTATTATAATGTTCCTAATGTTCCTAATGTTCCATAGAATATAAACACATCTACGTACGCGACCCCCTCTGTAATGCGATACCAACCCCCCACACACAATTCGCCTGACCCCCAAAAATCAATGGAACATTAGGAACATTGGAACATCCCAATGATTTCAAGCACTTACAAACACACCAAATGGAACATTACAAACCACAAACAGAACATTGCATTATTATCAATAACTTAGCACGGAACATTACCTTTTGACGCGTTAGTGGCTCACCACCTTACACACCCCTGCACCACTCCGCACATCGTAAGCCCAATACGTAAATCTATATTACTCTAAAAAACACTCAGAAAACTTGACATTCACCGTACACCATGTTATATTGGTATATGTTCTGATGTGTAGGGTAACACGCCGTAAGCCCAATACGTAAGTCTGCATTACTCTACCGCGCTACCTAGTGTAGTGACTCACTACTAACCAACCAAACGGAGAATATCATGCCTACAAAAGCCCACTGCGTATCATGCGCCCAACCTTACGACCTGCGCCGAAAACAACTCGGGTACAACTTCTGCTTAGACTGCGGCGATTACCAAGCGACTAAGCATCGTTCGAGTTGGACCGTCGCACCTATCGCGCACAAGCAAGGCGCAACCCTCGTCACCAACCTCAACGACCTCAAAGGTCTCAACAAATACATGGGAGAAGAACTATGAACATGCTAACATCAAACGCGATCCAAGGTAGTGAGTCACTACCGCAAGCCGCTCCACAAACCGACGCACCAACTCTTGCATCCTCCGCGATGCTCGTCGAGGTCAACATATCGCACTGGGCGGGCCGCAAGAAAGACAAGCGTGCTTCTATCGACGTTACCTACGCCAACCACGCCGCCAACGGCGTTGCGAGTGTGAACAAGAAACTGTTGGCAAACTCCGACACACTGCGAGCGATACAGGCACACGTCACGGCTGTTCGGAATATGCACGTCAACATGACGATGCCGTGGTCCAACTCAGGTCTTCGCCTGTTACCCACCGCGCAATACTTCAAGTACAGCCAAGCCATGTCCGAGATGCAGAACGAGTTTGACCGTCTCGCGTCTGACTTCCTAACTGCGTACAACGACGAGGTTGTGGACGTACAACTCAAGCTAGGGGACTTGTTCTCACGCGATGACTACCCCACAGTTGATACCCTAGCGCGTAAGTTTGCCTTCCGAACGAACTATATGCCCCTACCAGATGCAGGGGACTTCCGCGTGGATATCGGCAACGATGCACTGCGCGAGGTCAGGGATACATACTCCGACTTCTACACCAAGCAGTACAACAACGCGATGAACGACGTGTGGACACGTCTGCACAAAGCACTGACTAATATGTCAGACCGCCTCGACTACGGCAGCAAGGAGGACAAGAAGATATTCCGCGACAGTCTTGTGGATAACGTAAACGACATGGTGGAATTACTGCGCGTGTGCAACGTCACAGGCTCTACTCAGATGTCGACAATGGCTAACAATCTTGAGGAGGCGATGTCATCCGTGACCCCCGATGCTCTGCGTGAGGACGATACGTTCCGCGCCGATACCAAAGCGGCAGTAGACGCCGTTATCAAATCACTACCATCATTAGACCTGTAAGGAGGACAGCATGAATATCACAGTCAAGGTCACAAACAATTACGGCAGCAGAGCCATGTATCCCGTGTGTAGGACGGGTAAAATGTTTGCGATGATAGCAGGGACAGTGACACTAACGCCCCCGACTATCGCCCTAATCAAGCAGCTTGGGTACGAAATCCAAGTCGCACAAGAAACCTTATAAGTAGTGGCTCACTACACAAACGGAGAACAACATGACTAATCAAGCACAACAAATGTACGCACTGAACCTCGACCAATGTGTCGATCTAATCAAAGCCGTGGGCAGTAAGCGTACCGTCCTAGCACAGGGTGACATGGGTAACGGCAAGTCGTCGATGCTCACCACCTTGGCACAACAACTCCCCACGCACCGACCCATCTACTTTGATGGCACGACTAAAGACCTCGGTGACATTATGATCCCGTCCATGCAGTCTATCGAAACGGATGGCTGTGTGCGTATGATCCCACACGAAGAACTCGGTCTGCATATCGAGGGGCCGATTATCCTGATGCTCGACGAGTATGGCAAGGCGAACCCCGCCGTGAAGAACGCCATGCTGCGCCTGATGTTGGAGCGTAAAGTCGGTAGTTACTCACTACACCCTGACAGTATTGTCTTTGCTACAACGAACAAAGGCAGTGAGGGTGTCGGTGACATGATCCCGCCACACGCACGTAACCGTATGACTGTGGTGCAAATCAAGAAGACCGACCACATGGATTGGATCGAATGGGGTATCAACAACGAGGTGGATCACAGTCTATTAGGCTGGGTCAAAGACAACCCGCACCTGATGGCATCGTTCGAGGACGCCAAAGACCCCGACGAGAACCCGTACATCTTCCACCCCAAGCAGCAGCGCGCTGCGTTTGTTACACCTCGTTCACTCGAAGCGGCGTCGGACATACTGAAGTCACGCGCAAGTCTCGACGATATTACGCTTACCTCTGCACTCATGGGTACGATTGGTGATCGTGGTGCGATGGACTTGATGGCGTTTGTGTCACTATCCGATCAGCTACCTACCTTACAGTCTATCAAAGATAGCCCCCTTACTGCCAAAGTGCCCGACAGCGCCGCCGCTATATGTATGGTTGTGTATAGAACTCTGTCCGCGATGGATAAAGATTGGCTCAACAGTTGGATGGATTACTTGCCACGTCTCGATACCGAGGCACAGGCTATGTTTGCTAACGGTGTACGCGCACCAAAATATTCCAAGCAGACGTTGGTGATGACGAACAAGAAGTTCACCGAGTGGGCTATGAAAAACAACCACCTCTACACAGCAGATAAAGTATAAAGGAGAAGACTGATGACTAAACGTAAAAATATCAAGTGGACTAAAGAACTCGACGATAAAATAATAACCCTGAGACGGATGGGCGTGAAGCCGCGCGACATTGCTAACATCATGGGTTTACCTCGAAGTGCTGTTTATAGCCGCAGCTTCACACTGAGCGTTACCAAAACCAATATGGAAAACGAACCTACGTTCAGTGAAGTTGTGGATACAGCTTTTGCGAAATACGAACCGCCGAAGGACTACGTGTGGGTGGAACCGAAACCGAAACCGAAGCCGTTGTGGTGGAAAACTATGATGTGGTGGAGATAACTCATGCTGATATTGAACCAACTAACAGAGGAGCAGCGGCTGACAAAAGCCGTTGTCTCCATCATGGGGAACCCGAAGTACACGGCACTCTCAGGGGTGCTGATGATCGGGGAGCGTGGGATCACGGACGACCCGAGTATACCAACCGCGTGTACCGATGGTCGTGACGAGTTCTACGGGCGCGTGTTCGTCAAGCAACTCAACGATGCCGAACTTAGGTTCTTGGTGTTGCACGAAGTGTATCACAAGTTGTTCCGCCACTTAACCACATGGAAACATCTATACTTGCAAGACGCACATCTTGCGAACGTAGCGTGTGACTACGTCATTAACCTCAAGATCGTGGATGACAACACCGATGGCTTCGCAACTATGACAGGTGAACTCGCGAAAGGTTGTTATGATCGCCAGTATGTCGGCATGGATACCGCACAGGTGTACAACTTGTTACGTGAGGACCAAGATGGTGACGGCGGTGGGCAGGGTGAAGCAGGTCAAGCAGGTAGTGAGTCACTACCGAACGGACAAGAACCATTCGACGCCCATGATTGGGATGGTGCGCAAGAAATGACCGCCGACGAACAACGTGATCTTGCCAGAGAGATCGACGAGGCGGTACGCCAAGGTGCGTTGGTTGCAGGTAAGATGGGCAGTGGTGGTGATCGTGACCTAGCTGAATTACTCCAACCGCAAGTCGATTGGCGTGAAGTGTTGCGTGAGTTTGTGCAGACTACTTGTACGGGCAGTGACTACTCTACATACCGCCGACCTAATCGCAGGTATCTAAGCAGTGGCATGTATATGCCGAGTGGTATCAGTGAACAGGTCGGGGAATTAGTGGTTGCAATCGACACGTCTGGGTCTATCGGGCAGCGTGAACTGTCGGCATTCCTCTCCGAGGTCAAAGAGATATGCGATACGGTTCACCCTGATGGCGTGCGCCTGATGTATTGGGACACCCGTGTATGTCGTGACGAGAAGTATGACGTACATGAACTCGATGGCCTCGTACAATCTACCAAGCCAGAAGGGGGTGGCGGCACTGACGTTACCTGTGTCACCGATTACATTCGGGACAACAACATCAACGCGCAAGCAGCAATCGTGCTGACAGACGGCCAACTGTATGGCGGCTGGGGTCAGTGGACTATGCCTGTGCTGTGGACAATAATGGACAACCCGAACGCCAAGCCCGACGTGGGCAAGGCTGTAAACATTAAATCAAGGGAGATGTAAGATGAGTAAGATTGGAAACTACGTTGTGGGTCTGCGAGAGAACCTATTTATCGAATGCCCTGAGTGTGGGGGCGAAGGCCGCTGCGAATACGAACGTGCAGTGCCTATGTCTTTCTCAAACCCGCACGGATACCTTGAGAATTACTGGGCCGAGTGTGACAACTGCGGGGGTGTAGGGGACATAGAGTCCGACCCGTACGATGAACAATAACAACCAACTAGGAGACTAACCAATGGCACTAACATTTTCATCATTCGAGAGCTTTGACGAAGTAGTGGCTCACTACGAAAACGTAAAACCCCTACGTGGTAAGGACAATGCAGGTAAAGATATCAGACCTATAGGTGATCGCAAACGCAAGAACGAGCGTATCGTGAAGATCAGCGACAACTGCTATGCACTATCAGAGGGCTATCACTTTGGCGACGCGCTCTTTAATTGGGGTTGGGGTTACGTCGCTTCGACTGGGTTTGTACCTACACTAAAGGACATGGAGAAGTATGCACCTATCGTATGGCGTAAGAAACGTGACGGCACAGAACAAGTCACAATACGTAATGGGCATGGAGATCGCGCACACAACTCACGTTATGCTTTTATACACAGGCACACACCGAAAGGTATGTGGTTCACTATTGCTGGCGGTAAACAGTATGTGACTAAGACGTTGGGTAGGTATCCTGACCGTAGACATGATGAACGCTACTATCTAGCTAAGACCCGTACCGCGCCGCGTATTATCCATGACCATATAAAGCGTAGTAGGTCTCGAAGTCAGAAGTGGGTCATGTTAAACGACGACAACTCTGCCTTAGTGTTCAACAAAGGCGCTAAGGCAGACCAATTCGCTGGGCCTAACTGGGTACACGTTGAGGGGACAGGGTGTACGCTACCAAAAAGTCCGCGTGTAGACAAGCAAACCAAGGCTAAGTTCAAAGATGCAATCAATTCGTTCTTTGAATGGGGTATGACTATGTCACCTCTACTAGCGTTGGAAGACAGCGAGTACACAAGTAAGCAGAGACAAATACTAGCCGAAAGCTATGGAAGTAGTGCATACTGGCGACCGGCAAATGCAAAAATAGGACGTGAGATTGTGCGAGACGATCAGCACACTGCACGACTAGCGTTTTGGGTAGAGTTTGCTAGCAACTGCTACGAGGCAGGTGAACATAGTTGGAGGTTCAACAGTACGCCGTTGCTCAAAAAGCTAGAGACTAAAGAAGATGTGTCCACTGTACGGTC
>TARA_R110002153_G_scaffold96506_4_pt1 | contig 13774 bp, 23 predicted proteins | sample TARA_R110002153 | Tara Oceans TARA_R110002153 (sample SAMEA4398193) | marine metagenome | biome: Polar Biome; feature: [SRF] surface water layer (ENVO:00010504); material: water (ENVO:00002006), including particulate matter (ENVO:01000060) such as... | depth 5 m
TATGAACCGGAGCAAGAAATCACGCCGCACGCGCCGTAAGGCCCAGCGGAAGCTCAAGCGAGCCATGCGTGGGGAGCTTGAGGACATCACAGGGCGAAACTGGCTTGCTGTTTCCGCCCACTTTCGTCGCGGCGGCGCTTTTAAGGACCGTCGCGCCCACAGCAACAAGATGGCCTGTCGCCGTCGAGTGGAGGCCTGATGCCGGGCTTTGAATTCCCATCAGAACCATACTTTGTCACCTACAACCATGAAGGCCTGCGGGTCTACTACACATTTCGTGAGGTTGGAGACCTTGTCCGCTCCAGAGCCCCAGAGACCATGGGCAAACACATCTTTGTGCAGCTCGATGCTCTGGGGTTGCGAGAGGCGTTTGACAGAGCCGACACCCCTTACTCGCTTCCATACACATTTGCCGAAGCAATTGGAGAGAACAATGCCTGATCCCAGAAAAATCCCAGCAAGAGACGCGGAGCGCCACCTGATGATCGCCTCTGCATCTGGAGCACATGCCGTTTTTCTTGCAGCTCAACACGACCCAAGCCTGAAGGGGGCTTTTACCATCAGCCACAGGCAGAAGCTATTTCACAACGGTGAACTGGTAGACACTACGATGCTTGCTCAGTTTCTTGTTTACCTGACTGGTAAATACGGCATTCGGCCGAAGCTGTCTGAGCTTGAGGCAGGCTTCAAGGCATCAGCAGCACAGAATCCCCGTAGCGTTATCCGGAAAAAGAAACGAACAGGACATGTTTCACCGCGGCTACTGCATCAGGTGGACAGTTTCATTCGTTTGACCAGGGGGGACATCACCACACAGAGGGCTGCAAAGAAGATCATGCCTGACGAGTACAAGGAGAACCCAAGATCTGTTGAGATGCGTATCGCCCAAGCCTTTAGGACCCTCGGCTACAAGAAAACCAGATGCATGGTCAATTGTATGCGGCGATACCGGTGGCGCCCGGACCCTGACGCTCCAAAGACAGGCCTAAGCCAAACAGAAAAGGATGAGTTCGAGAACCCAACAACGACCAGTGACGACTACAGCAACGTAAAAACACAACCACAGTGAGACCCTATGTTCTATGCACTTTTTTTCCTGTTCATCGCAGCAGACTTTCTGCGCCCAATTGAGCCCCCTGAAAAGCCAGAGGCTGCAATCACGATGCTTGACATCGCTACGGACTTCCGTGGCATCAAGTTTCGCTCTAAGCCAAACCTGGGCAAGGGGTACTTCTTCTATGAGAAGGATGGAGATACGCTCGTTTACCGCAAGGCCAAGGACTATATGAACGTCAATGGGATTCCAGTAGATGACGTTTACTATGTCTTTTGGGAGAAGAAATTTCTTGGCGGCGTGATGCTCTGCTACACCGCTGACGATTGCCTTGAGCCATTGTATGAGATGTTGAGCCCCAAGCTGGGCGAAGGCTACCTGAAGGAGGGTTCAGAGCGAGTCGTATGGTTTGGTGACAACGCCTACTTGATTCTCAAGCGGGAAGACGACGGGACGGGTCGGTTGATGATGTTCGACCGTGAGACAGTTCTGGAAATCAAACGGGCCCCAGTGGAGGGCCTGTGAGATACCCCCCAGACCGAATCGACACCCTTCCAGTCGTTAAGGCGCTGGTTCATGCTCTGGGTGGGCAGACCAAACCTGCTGCCCGCATCATGGGCGCCAGCCAATCCAGCTTGTACAAAGTGCTGAAGGGTGAGAACTCTGCGCCGACTCTCGATACGCTGTCCTTGTATGGGCATCGGATTTTTCGAGAGACAGGAATCCGCTTGGTTTTCACCGTGACACCTGATCTCAAGTTGCATTGGACCGTCAAGAACGAATGACGTTTGACGGAAAGCACAGAACAACCTATTTTTATCTGGCCCGCCGGGATTGATCCCCCGGCCTTGTGAGAACAAGTCAGGCACACCTTGATTAGGCCCCCACTGGTCTGAAGTGATTCTCTGCTCATTTCTTTCCGGTGGTGTGGCCATATCTGTGTGCGTCTTTTCTCAATCGGGGAAACCAAGGTGTGGATTGACGAAATTAAAAAATCAGCTCAAACTGCTGAAATTGCTAAGCTAATTGGAGCAAAGCCAGGGAAGAGCAAGTCTTTCGGTCCATGCCCAGCGTGCAACGCTGAGTCCAGGGGCCAAAGCGATAGGCGCAAACCGTTAACCATCTACGGAAGCGGAATGTGGGTTTGCTACGCATGCAGTGCAAAAGGTGACGTAGTTGACTTGGTCAGCATCCACCTGCATGGAGCCAGGCTTAAATCTGTGGAGAAAGAGCAGATGCGCCTTGTCCGCAACTGGTTTGCCTCACATGGGTTTTGTGGACAAATCGGGGAACAACCAAGTATCCCTGTAGGGCGGCCTAAACGAAAGCAAGAACCACAAGACGAACACGTATTCAACAAGCGGGGGCGGCCTCCATTAAAAGAAATCATCGAACTATGGAAGGCCAGCGTCTACCCGAGTGAGGCTGTCCGTGACCTTAGTTCAGATGATGCGCTGGTCAAATGGCTGTTTAGGCGAAAATTCACGCCTCAGCTACTGAGTAAAATCCGGCTAATCAAAGTCACTCCGTTCGGCATTGATTACAAATATCCCGAATGGTGGCCCCGTCAGTGGTCCTACAGCATGCGCTTGATCACTCCAGCGTATGAGCCAGACGGTACTGTCGCGTCACTGCATGGCCGAAGTGTTCTCAAAAGCGGCCCAAAGACGAGATGGCCAATGGGATACGAAGCTGGAGGGCTTTGGATGGCCAACCGTGCTGGCGTCCACATGATGCGCGGCATGAAACCCGACATCCATGGCGTTCTGATTTGCGAGGGGATCACTGACCTGATGCGTGCTGCCTGCCAAGACCTGGAAGAGTCCCTTGGCTTTGCAATTCTTTCAGGAACGGCTGGGTCTTTTCGGCATATTCATCAAGCCGGCATCCCTCAAGATGTTCCTGTTTTTCTTGCAACCGATGAAGATGGAACTGGCGACCAGTACGCCAAAATTGTAATCGAAAAACTTAAACGAAACAAAATCTACCGACTCAACCTCGCAGGAACGCCTAATGCCAGATCTTGATGATGCCCTCAAAGTCTCCAGCTTGAAGAAATTGGCAGATAACGCCCGCGAAACTGGGGCACTCAATGAAGTATCCGACGAGCTTAGCCTTAATGACATCGCGGACAAGGGCGTGCTGGGCCAACTACAGCAGTATCGAGATTCATTCGGCAATCCGACAGGCAGGCCTCAGAAGACACGCAGGAATTGTTACCTCATCATCCGTCACGACAAGAGATTGAGCAAGAAGATCTGGCTCGATTCATTCAAAAACGTATTGATGTTTGGCAAAGAAGACTACACCGACACTGATGACACCCTGCTCTCACTTTGGATTGATGCGGTCTACGGTGCTTCTTATGCACCGGGCACCATTATGGAGATGACCAGGAAAGTGGGAGAAGAAAACAAGAAGAATGAGTTGACTGACTGGTTGAACGGCATCACTTGGGACAAGAAGCCCCGGTCTGAACATTGGCTAATAAATGGAGCAGGTGTTGAAGACACTGAATTGAACCAGACGATTTCGCGATGCTGGCTAATCCAGGCGGTGGCCAGGGCCCTGAAACCCGGCACAAAGGGTGATGTTTGCCTTATTTTGGTTGGACCGCAGGGTGCCAAAAAATCCACTTTGTTAGAAGCGATTGCCGGCAAAGAGTACTTTGCGGACACTCCCTTGGACATCGGAAGTCGTAATGCTTACATCCAATTGCAACGTGCGTGGATTTACGAGGTAGCAGAATTAGACTCAATTCGGCGCAGCCATAACTCAAGTACAAAGGCCTTTTTGAGCGCCACCGAAGACACTTTCGTGCCCCCCTATGGCAGGCACGCTGTCAGTATTAAGCGTCACGTCTGCTTCTGTGGAAGCACAAACGAAGACATGTTCCTGCGAGACAAGACTGGCTCCAGGCGTTTCTGGCCCGTGAAGGTTGGCAAGATTGATTTAGCTTGGGCCCGTGAAAATCGGGAGCAGCTCTGGGCCGAGGCGGTTCACCTGTACAAGTCAGGGGCTCAATGGTGGCTGGGCCAGAACAATGAAACAGAGCTGGCTGAAGAGTCTACCCAGTACGAGGAAAGCGACCCGTGGCTTAGCATTATCAGTGACTTCCTTATTGGCAGGGGTGGTTCTGCATTGGAAACATCTGACATTATGCGTGAAGCCCTGAAGCTTGAATCGCACCACATGTCCAGAGTCAACAGCAGCCGGCTTCATGAAGTCATGAGTAAGCTTGGCTGGTACCGAGAACGTAAAACTTATCAAGGAGCCCGAGGATACTATTGGGTAAAAAGTACTGAGATTATAAACCTGAGTAAAATGAGTGACTTATGACAACATCTGTAATTGGCGGTGGCGTTTACTTGCCACCTGGACATTCCTCAATCAACGACATTCGCAACCGATTCAAGATCAGGAACCCAGATTATGGACAGGCGCTGGCTTTGCGTGAAAAAGGCAGGTGGGTCGAACTCCCAGACGAGTGGATTTACGCATGTGAACCCTTGCCTCCAGGCCACCCATGGCAAGGTGGATTGGCAATTCCACGAGGCCTTAAGGGCCGAATCGGTGACATCGGCCACATTCAGGACATGCAGGGCTATGCGCCCGCTGAGAAGCTTTCACTGGGGGATGGGTTCCAGACCCGAGGCTACCAGCAGGAAGCCGTTGAGGCGCTGAAGAAGCACCATTCAGGCATCGTTGTGGCGCCGTGCGGCAGCGGTAAGACATGCATCGGCATCCTTGCCATCGCGGCCATTCCTACAAAGACCTTGGTTCTCGTTCACACCCTGGACCTCGCTAAGCAATGGATTGACCGGTGTGAGTCTATGTTGGGAATCACTCCGTCTTTGGTTGGGGGTGGAAGTTTCAATGATGACGGACGGGTGGTTGTCGCAACATTCCAGACTCTTTCTCGGCATCGGTGGGATGAACGATATCAGTGGGCCAAAAAGTTCGGGATGATTATTGCCGACGAAGTACACCATGTGCCCAGTCGCACGTTTCGCGATGTCATGATGACTATGCCTGCTAAATATCGTTTAGGACTGACAGCAACGCCAGAACGGCCTGATGGACTGACAGAGTTGATGTGGTGGCATTTCGGGACCAAGCTGTTGGAACTCAAGCAAAGCGACATGGTTGATGCTGGGCTGGTGCTTTCTCCGTCAATCGAGTGGTTGAACACTGGCTGGGCCGGGACTGATCGGCAGCTTGACTGGCCTAAGTTCATCAACGAACTGACCGAGGACAGTAACCGGAATCACCTGATCATTGAAAGAGTGCGCGCCGCGGTTTCGGAGGGCCGACAGGTCTTGGTTCTTTCAGACCGAGTCGCTCATTGTAAAATGATTGCTGACCAGATGAATGGCTTTGGAATTCCGGCCGCCGCGCTTGTCGGTAGTTTGTCAAAGAAGAAACGCGCCGAACTGTTGAAGGATGCTGATGACCGAAAACTTTTAGTCATCACAGCAACGACCATTGCTGATGAAGGACTTGACCTCCCAAAGCTTGACACTGTTGTTCTGACAACTCCAACCAAAGCTATGGGCAGGGTTCAGCAACGTATTGGTCGAGTAATGAGACGCTTCCCCGGTAAACGCAAGCCGCTTGTTATTGATTGCATTGATGATGTTGGAGCACTGAAGGGCTTGGCCAGGAAACGATTCAAGCTCTACAATGCCATGGGGTGTACATGAATGAGCACGACGGAATACTTCCAGAGAATTGGACGGTTGAAGAGGCTGAAGACGGCATCCTGTGCCTTATGGATGAGGATGGGTTTATGGTTTTAACCAAGCCCAACCATACTGAGATCTTCCGTCGATTAAGCGCAGCCATGCACTGGCACAGCGGCAACTCTGACTCAAGTGAGGACCAACCCAAAAAGGTAATAGCAGCAGAGGCTTAGGACTTTTTAGTCGTCCTCTTTGCTGTTGCCTTCTTTGCTGCTGCCTTCTTTGTCGGCGCTTTTTTTGCGGGCGCCTTTTTTGCTTCTGCCTCTTCGAGAGCCTCGACCAGCGACAGCACTGCACTGCAAAGCATAGGCACGGCTTTTGGGGCATGGTAAGGCGAACGCTCGCTCTGATATCCGCTCCGGGTGGCTTTAACGAGCTTCAGTGCTTCTTCTTTGTCCATCAGGATTTCCTCTTGTGTAAGCGCCTGGATAGACCAGGCCAACTGTTTGTAGATACTACCCCACCTGTGGCTTCTTCAACAGACACAGCCAACAGCAGTGAGGGGACTGAGCGACCAGACTCCAAGTCTCTCAGATACGGAATAGAAATTGTGACACCACTTGGCAGTTTCTTATTCAGCCATAAACAAAACGCCACGCGGGTGCTGTGGCGTGGATGACTTTGTCGATAATCAGAGATGTTCACAACATCACCTTAATTGGCAGAAGAATAGGTTTTAAGCCTTTCTTAGTTTCCGTGTAGTGATGCTATTGACATCACTCGATCATGTCAATACGATTGGTGGACCAGAGGTAAGAATGACCCAAGAAGAACGATTGGAATGGCTTGAGAAGCGCCGCACGGGATTAGGTGGAACCGATATCGCCAAGATCATTGTGGACGCAGCGCCCCACGCCAAGCGGGTTGGCTGCTATCGGGGCAGCATCTTTCAGATGTGGGCTGAGAAAGTCGGACTGCACCAGCCGTCCGAATACACCATGAGTGATGCGGCCAGGCGCGGCATCCAGCTTGAGAGCTACGTCTGCGGGCTGTACAAAGACTACCTCAATGAAGAGGTTGAATTCACAGAATTTGGCTCAATCAAGCACCCTACCCGCTCCATTGTGAGAGGTAGCCCAGATCGAATGGTCAAGGCTCTCGACTCAGGCGTCACCTGGGGCATGGACGCGAAGACCAGACGTTACCGTAAAGGCTGGGGCGACCATCAGACCTCAGATGTGCCTCTCGATACCGAAATCCAAATGCGCGTATACATGGAGATATTCGATAAACCATTCTGGGACGTGGCGACTTTGTTTGGAATCGATGACTTTCGGGTCTACCGGCTGGACCGTGATGAGAAATTGGGAACCCAAATTCTCGACGTTGCTGAAACATGGTGGGAAACTCACGTTGTTGGAAACATGCCACCCGACCCAGATGGCCATGAGAAAACCAGGGAACTTCTGGCACATTTCCACGACAAGCCCACTGATGAATTGCGACAACCAACCTTGCTCGATCAACAACTGCACGAAGACCTGATTGACATCCGGAAACGGTACAAGGAACTGGGCGCAGAAAAGGACTTACTGGAAAACACTTTACGTGGCCGGATCGGTGATGACCTTGGCATTAAGGGAATCGCGACCTGGAAGCAGGGAAAGCCCCGCAAACTCCTCGATACCAAACGGCTCAAGGCTGAAGACCCGGAACTCTACGAGAAATACCTGTCCGAGCGACCAGCCACCAGAACCCTTCGCGTCATGGGCGAATAATCACAGGAGAAATCATGACCCAACTTCAAAAACAACCTCCAAACCAGCTTGCTGTCTTGCAGGACTTTTTACTCGAACGTAAACATGTTCTACAGGAACTCGCGCCAGACGGCGTCAACGTAGACAAAATCATCAAGATGGCAATTTTCGAGGCCGCTAAGAACGAGCAGCTTCGGTCCTGCACGCCTCAGTCCATGTTTATGGCCATTGGCAAAGCCTGTGAGCTTGGCTTGGCCGCTGGGGGGGTTCTGCATCGGGCAAGCCTTGTGCCCATCTACAGCAAGAAGAAGAGAGCCATGGAGGCCGACCTGTGGGTCGAGTACACAGGGCTGATGGACTTGGTTCGCCGTTCTGGCGAAATCTCTTCTTTTGTTGCCCGCGTCGTTCATGAGAACGAAGAGTTTGAGCACTACTTCGACGCCTCCCAGGGTGAGATTCTCCGCCATCGGCCTTGTTACGATTCCGACCCCGGCGGTCTTCGGCTGGCCTATGCGGTTGCGTTTTACAAAGACGGCCGGCGCCAGATTGAGGTTATGCGGCGAGACCAGATTCTTAAAATCAGAGACGGCTCTCGATACAATGGCAGCGGACCATGGAAATCTCACGAAGAAGAGATGTGGCGCAAGACTGTCATCCGCCGCATCTGTAAGTACCTGCCGCTTACGCCCCAGGCTGCAAGCGTTATTCAGGAAGACATCAAAACTGAGTTTTCTGGCAACATGGACCTGATGGGAAACCTGTCAGTTTCAGCCACTGAACCTATTGATGTTGATTCCGACATCATTGATGAACCGGTCGATACGGTTGCCCAAGCGGCAGTCAAGAAGGCCAAAACGAAAACCTCCAAAAACACTACTGAGGATGTGAACTAATGTCTCTGATTGAAAAGATGGAAGCTGGCCGCACAGGAAATATGCGGAAGAATATGGAAACAAGCGAGACGGATTCAAAGATCCTACAGCCTGCCGAGCTGATGCGAATTCTCAATGAAATACTGGAAGTCAAGTGTGCCAACAAGAAAACAGTAAAGGCCTGGTCCGCATACCGGCACCGAATTCAAGATGTTGGATGGCCGTTAGCAGAGCTTCTTGGCACCGCAACACCTGAAATATGGAACAACATCTGTGAAGCTGCAATTGCGGGAATGCTGAAAACAATTCGCCACAGTCAGTCCAATGGTGATTGGCAGATCTCAGAATATGAGACTGACATCAGGCGTGATAGTGATGGCAGTGAGCGAATTATGGTGGCGGTCAAATGGACTGACTCTAAGAACGGAACAGACCTAAGCTACCAGAACGGCATCCCTAGCAGCCTGAATGTCAATATCAAGCAAGCTGCACTGCCTGATGAGGTCATTAAGGCCATCACGAGTCGCGGTGACAACAGCAATGACGATGAGTTGAAGGATCTGCTCAAGGGCCTGGTCTCTGAGATGGCACAAGCCCGCAAAGGTAACGAAGAAGCCGTGCCTGACAAAAGCACTGAGGACGTTCACCTTGCCGAGTGATCGCACCCCAAAGAGCAGGCCTGGGGATTTCAACGCTTGGAGTGATGAAATTCTCAGGCTCGCTGTCTTTGAGCCTGGAAAATGGACAGCGAGAAGTCTTAGCGAGCGTTTCAATGTTCCTTGCGGGACCATGAAAAACCGGGTCGGTCACCTGCGAGCTGTCGGGTATATTCAGCGTTACGCCCGGTTAATTAAAGCAACTGATGAAGGCCGGGTCGCTTACCATGGGCGGGTCAACAGGCTGTGAAGAACTGTGAGCAGGAAGAATGTGAAAGTAAGGCCGTTGTTTTAACGGCCACAATTCAAGACATTCCAATGTGGTTGTGCGGCAAGTGCGCCATAACAGCACTGCGAGAACTCTCTCAGAAAGAGGAAGACAATGGCAAGATGCGGCCGATGCGGGCTTCTGCAACTTGATGGCGATTTAGGGAAAGGAATCGCTGGAGAGTGCCTCTGGTTTCATATGGAAATCCCAAAGGACGCACTTTTTGAACACCGTGACTGTGAACAATTCCACAAGCGAATCAAGACCTGGCCAGCCCTTCAGCACTGGAACTATGCGCGGCAACGGTCTGACATGCATGATGGGTTCAAAGCGGCTCAGAGGGCCGTTCTATTCTCCATCATTTCCCTGGTGGTCGCTGTTGGCTCGCTTGTTTTGAAGATTTAAGTCCTCCCCCCCGGCTCAATCATTGCTTCTGATTTTACGGATAGCGCAGAAGTCCCGCCGATTGGGCTGGGTGGGGACACTTTAAGGAATCCTGATGGATCAATGTCTCATGTTCGGCTCTGTCGTCTGGCTTGATGCGCAAAAACCATGCCGTGTTCGAAAGTGCAAACGCCCCCGAACGGTAGGATGGATGTGCCGGCGTTACCTTGTACGGCCTGACTCTGGACCTCAAGGATGGTGGACGTGCGGTGAGCATTCGGGTTGGTTTTGGCCGTCTGCTTGCTCTATCCTGAACAAAGACTCTGGATAAACTATGCCAATTTACGACTTCAAATGCGATAGCTGCAAAGCAACAACCGAACGTATGCAGCGGTACGACGACGACCCACCTATCTGCAAGAAGTGTTGCGGCGCCATGTCCCGTATGGTCTCAGTGACTAACTTCTCACTCAAAGGAGCCGGGTGGTACAAAGACCACTATGGGCTCAAGTCACCAAAAAAGAATCAATCGTAAACGACTTTCACAATAACTGTGCTTGAAAGTGCGCTTGTTCCTGCCGTTCCACCGCCCGTCACGCATGCCATGCTGATGGCCGTACCGAACGCAATACCTACTGAGAATTGGTATGAGATCGTCTTACCCGCAGGGGCAAAAAGAATCACATCAGGAGCGTTGGTTCCAACTGTCGGGCTTGCGAGATTATAAAACTTCACAAAAGCCGTCTGTGAACTCGCTGCCGTATTATCAATCTCAACCGTATACAGCGTTCCCGAGCTGGCTTTGAACTGGGTAGATGTAGCGTTGGCCGAGGTGTCCTTTCCAAAGGACGCCCCGAACCGAGTGCTTAAGGTAAGAGTTGTAATAGCCATACTGTCTTTGCCGTCAGGTTGAGGTCAGTGTTGCAATAACAAGGGCGCCACCAGAAATAGCACTGCCAACGCCTGTTCCGCCGGCATCGCCAAATGCCCATGAAATACCACTTGAGAAAGCCACGTCTGGACTAATCACAAGCACTTGCCGTTGTCCGTTTGTGACCGGAAAGCATAAATCACATACTGTCGAAGCCTCTGTCGGGTTCGTGTCATTCCATACTTTCAGGAATCCAGTGGTTGACGCCCCTCCATTGTGAGTAAGGTCAATACAAGCGACTTCAGCAGCGGCGCCAATGATGTGATTATCAGCAGTTGTGCTGAGAGCTGTTTGCTTCACCATTTGTGATGCAAACCTGGCTAAGGGCGGTGTTGCAGAAAGAGCCATCTATATTCTCCGGTTGTATCGATTCTACTTGGTCTCAGGAGTCGCTTCAACTCGTTTAACCGGCTGCGACTCCACCGAAGCATCTGTTTCAGCGGCCGATTTCAACTCTTCGACCCTGGCTAAGATTTCAGAAAGCTGCTCGTTTATATGAACAGCCTGCTCCACTACGGTCTCTTGGGCTGTGTCTTCCGCCTCTGCCGCGGGTTTCGGATCATCAGCAAAAGCCAGCGAGAAAAAAAGCAGAGTTTCCACGGTTACCTCTCTATTGCGGAGTGCGAGGAGCGATTGTGTCAAGCACTACCAGAATAGCACTTGTCTGCTCATTGGTTTGTTGAAGCTGTAGATGGATTTCAGCCAGTTCTACTTTGACCTCCACAACAAACGTGGCCAGCCCCAGAAGCGCCGCGGTCAAGAGCGCAGTTAGCACCTTATGGATTGAATCCCAAGTGTTTCCATTCATTTCCCACCCCCCTTAGCCTTGGCTAATTGGTGTAATTTAGCTTCCTGGTAGTGGGCTCTCATTTCTCCCAAGCCAGTCGTCATCTTAGCGTCTAAATCAGACAGCTTATGCAGCACCGATTCACGGACTTCTTCGTTGCGCTCCTGGTAGTCTCGAACGACACCGTCGTATCGCTCTCTCAGAGCCTCTTCGCGAGTCTCGTACTTTCCAGCCAGCTCAGATAATTTTTCTTCAAACCGAGTCTGCATTGCATCAGCACGACCGGCTACGACTTTCTGGTCTTCGTGTTGCCGTTTGGTCATTGTAAGATGCTGCCACACCATAAACCCGGCAAATAATCCCAATGCGCCGTAATCCAACAGCGTATTCAGTAATGCGTCAGTCATTGTTGCCCCGCCACTTGTGTGAGCGCCCACCCAGTCCCAATACAGACTACTACCCCGCCAACAAGGCCCATGGCAACGTGAACTCCGGGCCGTTGCACGATTGGCTCAGCTCGCTCCGCGTCTAACATCTGCTGTAGCTGTGCAGTTTTCCAGTCAGCCATCTCAACGGACAATTCAAGCTCAGCCGTATCGAGGCGGTATCTCGCTTCCAGATGTTCCGCCCATTTCTCAATGGCGTACAGATCCGCAGCGACGGACAGAGGGAGTGCCACAGCATGACATTCAGGGTCGTCGCGTACCCCAGGGGTTACGCTGAAAGCCGCTGGACACTCCCCAGAAACAGGCTCAGGCACATCAGGCCTTGGTGGAGGCTCCATTGCCAGCGCGGATGCCGTAAGAAGCCACAGAATCATCAGCGTTTTCGCTTATTGATTATGTCCGCAAGTGCGTCAGCATCACCGCTTTCAAGCACTTCGCGGACCTCTTCTTGCTCAACCTCAGCCTGACGGTCAATTTCGACGCGGGCAACCGCAATCGCTTCTTTAGGTTCGGGAGACGGTTCGGGAGACGGTTCGGGCACCACAAAGGGAACCGTTCGATTCAACCACATCTTTCCAAACATACCAGCCAAACCGGCACCGATGATGCCAATTAGGATGGTGATAATGTGTGTTGAAATGTCTTCTACGATCATTATTTTGTAGCTTTGAGCACCATATCGACAATGACATCAACGATAACACCCAGAATGAGGCTCTCTTGACGTTCACTGATAAATGGGATGTCCAGTTTTTCATTCACCGTATCAACGACCCACTCGCGTTTATCTGCGCCTGAGCCTGATTCGGGAAACAAGATTTCTGCGGCACGAATGGCGCCAGCCAGTACCTTACCGAGGTCTTGTGGACTTACGCGACGTTTTCTACCCATGACTTATCCCTGGAGTTTGTTGTAAATGGCGCGGCAAACGAATGTAGACCACATCCCGTCTTCCGCTATGCCTTCATCTTCTTGGAACTGTTCGAGTGCAGCCTGTGACATTCGTCCCCAATCCCCGTCAGCCCCATATCCGCCCAGATCGTACCCCAACTTAAGGAGTGCCTGTTGTCGCTTCTTTGCGGTGCGGAACTGGGTCCAGACATCTGGGATGCTTGGGTCGTCGTAGATACCTCTCAGCACCTCAGCAAACGGGAACCCAAGGACATCCAGCTTTCTGGAGGGGCAAATGTCGTGATGGCCGTGATGGTGTTCAGGCCGGATGTGCGGGAACTGTTCAATGATTTCCTGACCTACGCCAATCATCATCGTAATCTGCTCATCAGTCCATGGTTGGATTTCCATTTCGCTACGGCCGCGATGGTCAAGCACCTTGATCCAGTCGTGAGCGGCCGGTACACCCTTACGGGCGTATCCGATGTTCACGGTCTCAATCCCGATGGTAGTGCGGGCGCCGCTCCAGGCTGAGCCCCCACGCTCTTTACCGTCGAACCGAAGAGTCTGACCCTTACCTGCATGCCAGGAACGATTCTCCAGGGTCACATAGCGGTCCACGCCTTCTTTATACGAGCGGCCCACACCGTAGTGCGCTGATGCCGAACCCTTGCGCAGTGCGTTGGCGCCGCCCAGGATGCGAGTACAGGTCTTCAGGTCCCAGGTTGCCGTCCAATGCCAGGTCACACCATGAGGCTTCCCACCAGTGGCACTGGGCCAACCGGCCGATACAGCATGGCCCCGCTCCACAGGAATCAGGTGCTCGTCACTGACCTTAAACGCCATCAGGACTTCCAGGCAGAAACAGCCTTTTGAGCAGCGTCGGAACCGACGTAAACTGTGCAGATCAAGATGTAGTCCTCACCTGAAATGAACCCGAAGGGAACAAGGGCTGTACAGGTTAACCAACACAAAAGTCGCCGATATGACAGGCGTTGGCTGCCGAATGCGGAATCAATAAGTCTGGCGATCATTTCAGTCTCCGT
>TARA_R110002153_G_scaffold241317_1_pt1 | contig 13762 bp, 11 predicted proteins | sample TARA_R110002153 | Tara Oceans TARA_R110002153 (sample SAMEA4398193) | marine metagenome | biome: Polar Biome; feature: [SRF] surface water layer (ENVO:00010504); material: water (ENVO:00002006), including particulate matter (ENVO:01000060) such as... | depth 5 m
TTTTTTTGTGCAAATATTTCTATCGCGTTTGCAGAGTTATCGGACATTAGCTTATAAAATGGGGGGTTTTTGGTTTTGTCTTCTGCATATTGGAAGTCAGAAAAAGCAGAACCCCATTTAGATAAGGTTCCACTCATTTCTTGAATGTCTTTCCCAGCGCTAATACCCTGCTTGAGAATATTAAAAGCGCTAGTGGCAAGACCGACTGCCGTTATGGGGTCTATCATTTTATTACCCCGATCACCTTACCGCTCCATTAGTCGGTCTATTTTTTCTTCAAGTCTATCAAATTTGCTCATTATCTGACCAAGAACTTGGCTACTGTCGGCCTTACTAACGTAATCTTTAGCTAACTCTTCCCGCGTTCTGTTCAAAAGCACGGTAACTCTCCTAATTTCATCGTGCTGAGATTTAATCCACCAACCTAAACCGCTTATTACTGCGGCGAATAATATATTCAATATTCCATCCATTCCTAAGTCCATGATCTTTATCCCTAAAAATGAGCGAAAGTCTAAAATTAACCTAAGTCTTCTGTAAACTCTATTTCGATATGCCTATTATTTGGAAAAGTTTCTTTTTCACCACCCGTATAAGTGACTTCAAACTCGCCCTCATAGGAACCAACTTCTGATGTATCGCTTGGTTGCCACTGATAATAAACGACACCATTGGCTGCGTCAGATATTGTTGCTGATGAACTTACTTTTGCGTCCGAAACGCCAATGGCCCTCATGTGAAAGGAGACGCTTGCGCCAATCAAGCTAACCACTGCGCCGTTCCCATCTTTAAGAACGGCTTCAAGGGCTGGCGATGTGTCATTTGTTTTCATATAAAACGGCATGGCTATATATTACCTTATTTAAGCGGCTAACTCAACGTCATTAGCCTTTTCAACTGCAAGGGTTACTTGATTTGGAGTGTTATCACTTAAAACAGCCTCATTTGGCAACGGTGAATATTGTTCTGCTTTGTTTGATCCGGCTAACGACAGAACTGCTTCAGTTATAGAGTGATCTAATTCAGAAACTACCCGACCAAGAGCGGCATCATATATAAGTGTTGGAACTGATGGGGAGCCTGTTTCAATATTAGGGCTAGAAAGAACATGGGTCTGGTCACAAACTGCCAAGTCGATTTCTGGACTGTCTGAAGCAAATGACTGCCCTACAAGATCGTGGTTTTGAATTAAAACAGCTTCAGCAACGATAGAATTTCCGGTGCTTAAATCAGGTGCTTCTAGCTCTTGGTTTTGGAAAAGAATTAGAGATGGGACAGAAGGGCTTCCCGTTGTTATTGTGGTAGTGGAAAAGTTGCTTGTAATTAATGGCAATATTGAAGGAACTGAAGGAGAAAGAGACACTACTTCCGCGCTACTAAATACGTTATTTTCTGTAAAGTTTACATTTTCATCAGAGACATCTACAGGGTTTGAAAGAACTCCATCAGCAATTAGTGTATTTTTCTCTGAAATGTCCGCAGTACCTATTTCTGGGACACCAAAATCCAAATTAGGGGCGGAGAAGGTTTCGTTCTCTACCATATTTATATCAGGAACAGATGGCGCCAATGCCAAGATATCCCCAGAAGTAAATTCATGGCCCTGTACTAGGGGGATATCAATAACGCTAGGTGGCCCCGCTGTTACAGGTTCAGCGTTAAATGTCTCCCTTTCAAACATTGAGCAAACGCCCACGGAAGGTGCGCCTGAATTCAAATCTCCCACCAGCATTAAATGAACTTGGCTAATAGAAGTCCCCGGCACTAAAGGAGCCGCTGAATTTAAATCAGATGTATCAAATGTTTCGTCCTCAATCATTTGTTGGGCAGGAACAGAAGGAGGTTGAGACAGCACTTCACCTGATCCAAAGGCGTGAGATTGGACTAAAACAAGCTGTGGAATTATCGGTCTTCTGGATATGAACTCAGCACAGGAGAAAGTTTCCTCTTCAGACATAGGTCCATCTGCCAATGAGGGCGACCCGGCTAAAATATTGTTTGAAGAAATTATATGGTCTTGGTTTAACTGTGCGCTAGAAACCAAGGGAGCCTCGCTAGAAAGGCTTGGTGTCGCTAAGACTGAATTCTGAACCATTTGGGCTTCGCTTACAGATGCGTTGCCAAGAGTTACGCCCTGTGGCGCGAATACGTTGGTCTGAGAAAAGGCCACATCAGGGACAGAAGGGCTTTGAGCCGAAACATTAGCAGAAGATAGCTCATAGTTTAGCACACCAAGATCAGCGAAAGCGCTGCCAGCAAACGTGCTTGATCCAAATGACATATTAAATCTCCGCTTAGATTAAACCATATATATCATCATTTTCCACCCAAACCAAATAGCCATTTTCCTCAAGCTTTTTTGCCAACAAAATATCGTCAACATGCTTGTGTTCAATCTTTATAAATCGCGGCTTTATTCGGAATGAATAATCCATAAATATGTTTAATTCATGGCCCTCAGTGTCTACTTTTAGAAAATCAATTTGCTGGTCATCAGGAGTTTTGGAAAGCAAGTGGTCAAGTGTCACCGCTTGAACCGTAATAACTTCAGGAAAATCGCTCTCTCTGTCAGGATGTTCGCTTAGCCTGTAACCGATATGGTTTTTTGAAACCACATGAGAGCATCCGGTAAGCCAACCATGATCCCTAGAAACCGCCATCTCAAGAGGCCCATTTATGTCAGATACTGCATTATTTTGGACATGAACCTTATGGCCCTCATACTGTTTCTTGACCCTTTCATAAAGGTAAGGAACAGGCTCCACACAAAGCCCATGCCAACCCGCCTGCGCTAATGGCAGGCAAGTATTAAAATCAGCGGAACCTATTTCGACAAAACGCTTAATCATTTAAATCCCCTGCATAACGGCTTGTCCACATTGTCAGGCTGTATTTAACACCTGAAAGCAATGGCGGGACTTCATGCCCGTGAGTAACTTCGCCGGGGAAAAGAATGCACTGACCAACCCCTACATTTATATTGCTGAATTTTTGCCTTGGAAACAAAAGCTCCGCGCCTTCGTAATCTTCGTTTAGCTTTACGCTCCCAGTAACCAATGAAGCGTCTGTGTGAAGGCCAAGCTCCTTTTGAGTGTCTAAGCCATACCGCATTGTGAAGGCATCGCGAAGCCCGTAATGCGCCATAGGGTGCCAATGTTTTTCAGCAATTTTACCAAGCTTTTCGTGCCAAAGCCTTTCGTATTCATGCCACAAACCAATCTTCTTAATGCGAATTTCTTGAGCCGGGAATTTATCCCCCTCCATTTGACCCCAATCACCATTGCTTTCAGATTTGCTTATGAGGTAATCGCACTGACTTTTACTTAAAAAATCCGTCACCAGAATTTCAGGAGCAACCTCTTTGTAATCCAGAGTAAGATAATAAGGACTAGAAACATCTGACCCTATTTTTAGGGAGAATTTCTGAGCGACTTCGATAAAGAATTTCTTAGCGTCATTCCCACCATTGCCGTGATAAATACAACCGCAGCAATTAGTTTCACTATTCCAAAGCTGCCCATTTACAACTTTAATATTAGGCTCATGGCATTGAAATATATAAGCCTCAGTATCAATCATTACTGAATGACCAGAATTGTTATTTAGATATCTTGATTGGCAGTATAATTGGTCATCGCCTTGGGAGGCCGTATCATTGGATTGAGTGCAAAATTCGTGTAAGGCTTTTGCTTTACCTATATATAAACCGCTATTTAAAAATCTGTATTTTGTACCTGTTTCGGGCCATAGATTTTCGTTTTCTTTAAGGGGCCAGCACTCGCTTTCCGCTGCGAAAACTATATCCGCTCCCATGTCTAAATATCTTTCGACTATTGTAGCGGGATTGTCAGCGAGAAATGTGTCGTACCCATCCATAAATAATATAATACTATCAGGAGGACACTGAGATAAATATTCGTTTACCAATTGAATTTTTGGCATACCCCCCATCCCTGACATTTCATCGCGCCAAGGGTGGTCTTTACCCAAATTCACAATTTCTACTTCATATTTCTTAGCTGATTGCTCTAGCGCCCACATTTTATCGGGTTCAGTCGCAATAGTAATGACTCGCAAATCAGTTTTTTTGCCTTCTAGCATTTTTTCCACCTCTATGGTTGAAGGTCTAATCGACCTCGGTATCTGTTTAACAAGTTCTGGTTTGTAAAAATAGTTAGAAAATCCCTTTAACTTTAGGGGAAGCCATTCATCCGCTGGGATAACCCCATTAGAAAAGCCCTTTATAAGCTCCAATGCGGTTTTTGGAGTTATCGCATAAGCGTGAGCATTATACCAATATCCAAGACTATTCTCCCGATATCCCAGCCAAACACTATCATGAGAGTTTAAAAGCGTATCAACATCTGACACATCAAAGCTTGAGAAAACCGCGTCTTCCTCTAGTATAATCCCAGAAACACCGGAGGCGGCTATCTTTTCCCAAACTCTAAAATGGCTCACTGAGCATCCGAACTCTGATTTGAGCAGCCCACGCCCCAGTATCGGGTCAACCCACTCTAAATTGGGCTTACAGCCGCTCTCAGATTGCAGTGTGGGCCAGTCTTTACCTCTGGCATCAAAGGCATCTCCATTTAGAGATATTTGATATATTATCGCCATCTATGAATTAGGGGAGCCAGCAAATTTCATAGTGTCACCATATATAAAATAAACATATAGCTTGCCCTGATTTCCTTGATAGCTTCCCTGCATCCAATGGCAATATTGCAATCCTGTCCCGCAAACAAATTCAGGAGTTCTAAAGAGCTTCATTTTATAAGAATTACCACCGCTAGACGATTCATAAAAAACATATTGAGGATCTAAAGAGCTATTGCCCACTGTAGACACGCCTGTGCCTCCTGAAGGAGTATTTGTTCCCTGATTTCTAGTGTTCCAATACCCAGTAGAGGTGGTATTTATACCAGCATTATACCAACGTGGCTGTTCCATATACTTTTCTAAAATTACAGAATTATTTATAGTTGGACTTGAACCCATAGAGTAAAGGTAATAACCCTGTTCGCCTTGCGTTGATAAATTTATATGTGTTCCGTTGCCCTGTGCAAAACTGGTAGAGTTGTAATGAAAGTTAGCCAGTTGAAGGTCGCTCCTATAGCTACTGCCTGATATATAAGCAAAAACCATTCTGCATTTCCTTCCCCTACAGTCCGGAGGAAGAATAACGCCATTTAAAAATGCGTTAGTATTGTTCGATGAAATAATATTACCACTATATGAGGGATTCTGGGTCACAACTGGAGGCATGATTTCAAAATAAACTCTCATTTCTCCCAAATTTGAGCCGTATTTCCCGGTAGCATATGAAGGAGTTGAGTAGGGGTCATCGTAAAATTGGAAGGTAGGGCTTCTTGCCCCGTAAAATCTTCCGCCCGTGCTTGATCCAGAAGTTTCAGCATAAATATAATAACTGCCATTGGCAGAGTTGGTTAAACCCGTTCCGCCTGATCCCGTTCCGCTAGCGTCCCTATTAAATACACCTGCATAACTTCCAGTGGCAATATTACCCCAATTAAGACTGCTCGCATATCCTATATTGAAACCGTCCGCCGCTCTATTATTCGTTATCGTTGTATTTGTGTTATAGCTTTGGGTATAACCAACGGTTGTAAAGCTTTCATTGCTAGACGCAAAGGTATAAACTTTCTGCGCCGCCGTATTATTTTCACTATATTGACCTATTCTTATGTCAGAGAGTTGCATATCACCCCGGTAAGAAGTGCTAACAAGGCCATTCCTATAAAGGAAAACTAATCTTACATTAACACCATCAAAATCTTTAAACGCTGAAGGGGGAATTACTTTTGTAGCCCATTTACTAGAGGCGCTTACTCTGCTCTGTCCCTTAGTTCCGTCTAGCAACATATATTTTGGATATTTCCTAAACCATCCGTTATTTCTGATATAACTACCCGCACTATCATTTCCAGTTCTGAGTTGTGTAGACCATCCAGCGCCCGTTCCATCGCCGTAAAATGTAGTACTGCGGACATCGCTTGCTTTGATGTCTACAAGCCCAAGCCCATAAGCTTCGCCCATGTCAGACCATCTGTGAGCCATGCCGCCGTGAGTGCCTACCTCATATTCCCCCTGCCAGCCGTCATAATGAGAATGCTCAATTGCTAGTTTAAGGTGTGCCATTTCAGCGGCGGTGCTTAAACCCCAAGCGTTTCTTGAGCTATATTTTGAAATATCAAGGGTGTCAGATAGGTTTGCTGTCCCTCCACTCAGATTAACATCTGTTGCCTTATACCCGTTAGACAATGTAGGCGTGTTAGCACCCCCACTAACAACATCCAGAAGAGCTAAATATCCAAGCGTACCAGTGGTGGTTGAGGACGCACTGCCAAAATTTGAATCAGTACCTAAAAAATCTCCATCAATTGAAGTAAACTCAGTGTATGAAGTGCCATTTGCAACAGCCGTGCTTATATCACTATCATTATGCTCTGTGGCTGATATAAAAGCACCCCAATCTCTCGCATTCATTTTACGCCAAGTCATTATCAGCCCTTAATTTTTCAACTTCTTCTTTAAGCTCCCTTAGAGCCTGCACTAACACACCCGTAAATTTAACATAATCTACCGCAAGATAACCGTCATCTTTTACATTAACCAAATCAGGGAATACTTCCAAAACCTCTTGAGCGATTAAGCCAAATTGCTTTTTATCATGGTCTTTGCCTAAAGCGTCTTCGGACCAATAAAACGTATATCCATTAAGCTTCTGAATTCCATCCAAGGCGTATTCTATCACCTCTATGTCTTTTTTCAGTCGTTTATCAGATGAATAAAAAGCAACGATATCGCCAGCAACCCTTATGCTATCGCCAGTGCTTTGGAATGAAGCATAGTAATTTGAGTTAGTATTGGACCTAAAAGTAGGTGAATTGAAGGGTTGTAGCGAGAAAACCCCAGCGCTGGTAACGGCGAATGAGTCTACATTACTAGCGTAAACTCTAAAAGTCCCGTTTGTATTAAATCCGAACTTGGTATTAGTGTCACCGACATGGGTAATATAATCAGGAATACTACTTGGCCCACCAGCACCAATCTCACCCTTTTGACCTTTTGAGCCAGTAGCGCCGCCGCCTCCCGTTCCACCTGTTTGGCCTTTTTGACCCTTAGCCCCGGTTCCTCCAGTGCCTCCGCTTCCACCCGTTTGGCCCTTCTGTCCCTTGGCTCCAGTACCACCAGCTCCACCTGTCCCGCCAGTTTGACCTTTCTGGCCCTTGGCCCCGGTGCCACCGCCGCCGCCAGTTTGTCCCTTTTGCCCTTTAGCGCCCGTTGCCCCTCCGCCGCCAGTGCCACCAACCTCTCCTTTTTGCCCTTTAGCGCCAGTTCCGCCAGCGCCGCCAGTGCCGCCAGCGGCCCCCTTTTGGCCTTTCGCACCCGTAGAACCTCCGCCGCCAGTTGAACCAACTTCACCCTTCTGGCCCTTGGCTCCGATTTCGCCCTTCTGGCCTTTTGCTCCGGTTCCTCCGCCTGCTCCGACTTCGCCCTTCTGGCCCTTTGCTCCGACCTCACCTTTTTGCCCCTTTGCTCCAGTAGAGCCGCCGCCGCCAGTTAAGCCAACCTCACCTTTTTGTCCTTTTGCTCCGGTGCCGCCGCCTGCTCCAACCTCGCCCTTTTGGCCTTTAGAACCAGTTCCACCACCAGCGCCAACTTCACCTTTTTGACCTTTGGCTCCAGTACCGCCGCCTGCTCCGACCTCACCTTTTTGACCCTTGGAGCCGTTCGATCCCGCTCCGCCCGTAGCTCCAACTTCACCTTTTTGACCCTTGGCTCCATCGGCCCCAGTAATGCCGACTTCGCCCTTTTGACCCTTTGGCCCAGTTGCGCCAACACCACCAGTAGAGCCAGTTTCACCAGTATCGCCAGTTAATCCCGTTCCGCCTGCATCGCCAGTTAATCCGGTATTTCCCGTAACTCCGACCTCGCCCTTTTGGCCTTTTGATCCGTCATTTCCGTCCCCGCCAGTAGAGCCGACTTCGCCTTTCTGGCCTTTAACTCCGACCTCGCCCTTTTGCCCCTTGGAACCATTATCACCATCGCCCCCTACAGCGCCAACTTCGCCTTTCTGACCCTTTGGTCCAGCCAGAGCGGCATTGGTTATTGTAGCCTTGCGCCAAGCGCTTGCAGAGTCATCATAGACGGGAATAATATCACCGCCAACAATAGTGCTTTCAGTTGTAAGGCCAGTTAGGGCTGAAGAGACGTTGGCCCCATCGGTAACGTCTGCATTAGTTTCAACAGTGTCTAGCTTGGTGCCATCAGTAGAAACATCACGCCCATCGACATTTCCAACATTTACAATATTTCGGCTGTCATCAATTACTTCTGTGCCGCTGATTTTAATTGCCATCTTCGTGTTCCCACTATTAGCTAGAGAGTTTCATCCGTGAAAATATCATTCGCCGCAGCGAGTGTTCCGGTATCATCTAGTGTTAGTCTTACCGTGCCGCTATGAGCAAAGGACAGTTTGCCACTAGCATCCTCTGTAATTGTCCAATCGCCTATCGTGACTGTAGGAACCGCCAAAGTCCCGGTCATAGTAGAGCCGCCCAATTTTACATATTGAGTGTCGTGTGTATGGCTATCATTTGCGACTGTTGAAGTTATTGAAACATCGGCTGCGCCATTAAAATCTACAGTTCCGGTTACATCCCCATCCAAGGCAATGGCTCTTGCTGAAGCCAATGTCGTAGCTGTAGAGGCGTTTCCTGTTACTGCACCAACCAAATCGGCTATAATGCTTCCCGTAACAAAGCTGGCATGGCTTGTGTTTATCGTGCCGGACGGTACTGGGTCATATTCATCGACCAGGCGCCATTTGCTTTCGCTTGTGTCATAGAAAATTCCCATATGGGTATATCCAACGCCAGACGCGCCAGTATTTCTATTTGAGAAAAAGCCCGTATCAACATTTATAGGCCCAGCGGTTCCCGCCCAAACGTCATTTAGGGTGTGGCCCGTAGTTGCGCTGAAATCGACATATATATTATCGCCGGAATGTATTAGCTGAGCGCTTCCCGTCATGTCATTTGTTGTAGATAAAGTAGAAGTAAAATTATCATTGCTTACTGAGAAGGTATCAACACCCCCAGTGCCAGTACCTACGCCATCAATCTTTACATAATAAGTTACTGAAGCGGTTCCGGTGAAATGCCCTGAGAAAAACGCATCGTCCAGCCCAGAGCCAGTAAATGTTGTCCCGGCCTCGCCAATCGCATCGCCCTCATTAGCTCTGTAAAATGGAGCGCCTGCGGTCACGTCATCAGTAGAAGTCGTTGTTGTCGATCCCGTAACATTCAAATTGCCATCAATGGTCAAATCGCCACCGATATGCTGATCCATTTGAACGCGGAACGATTTAATTGAATGGTTTTGCTGAGCTAGAAAAACAACCCCATCTGAAGCATTTGATCTTACCACAAATCCCAAACACATAGGATAGTTTGGATATACTGGAGCCGCTGTCTGAGTGGCCCCATCCGTAATGCCAGTAAAGAATTGACCAATACTAAGGTGGCTAGTATCTAAGCCCTCAAGCCGCCCCGCTGTAATCAAATAACCATAAGAATTATTTGCTATAGTTGCGGCGGTCATTCCTTCGGATTTATATTTTGCGCTGTCTGTAGCGTTAGCAGGGGCCACTGTAGGCACATAAGTCCCGCTATCGCTCTTACTACCAGAGAAATGACAAGGGACACCCTTGGCTATTGTTGAGCCTGTTTCGTTGTAAACTCTAGCATGTTCTTCAATGCCAAGCTCATGGACAACACCTGAGTCATCAGAATAATAATTAAGGGTCTTATGAATATTATCATACCACAAGCGCCCTTCGCTATGGGCCGGGTTTGAGGATTGAGCCGCGAAGTCCACCCAATCGGAGACATCAAGCTGCCCGTCTATGCTCACATCTCCAGCGGCATCACTAAAAACAGCCTTGGCTGCGGGTTGGGTACAAAATATTTGTTTGCTACCAGCCGCCCAATCTACTGCATTATTTGAGTTAGACGATGAAATTATAGTAGTTCGGGCCAGCGTAGTACCGGAAGCGGTATAAGTTCCTATACCAACCTCCCAATACGTTCCGTCTGTTGCGGCATAATAAGTGGTGTTTCCATCACCTATTACTGAGAAGCCCTGAAAGCCTTCGTCCGCCCCTGCTAATGTAAAAGTTCCAGTTCCGGTGGTTGTAGAACTTTCCTTTACACGATCCTTTATTACAAGGGCCATCCGCTAACTCCTTATAAATGATTAGGCAGGGTCAGGAATCCCAACGTCAAATGTCGCAAGCGTAAATGTGTTGCCATTGGTTACTGACTGACCCGCGCTAAGAGCCGCCGTGACAAGCAATCGGGAGTTTGCAGTGTCTACAATAGCGTAATGCGTTGCCGTTCCTGTTGCGGTTATTGCTCCGTCTGAGATAGCCGCGACAGCAACCTTACGACCACCGCCAGTGCGATCACTAGAGGCGCCAATTGAAAGGCTCCCTGAGTTACCCAAGGCGTAGGTTGAATTTGCTTCTGTAAAAGTAGTGGCCTCTTGAGAAGTTACCAACACTTTATCCGCTTCTGTGTCTAAGACAGATAGGCCATTATCAAAGACCCGATCCCCAAGTGTAGCCATTACAGCCCCCTATCCAATGTTTCGTTCACTTATTTCTGGAACATAACACCATTAGAGGCTTCAGTCCAGTAACTACTAATCCATTCGCCCTATCATAAAATTGGTTAAAATTCCGGCGTTCGTTCCGGATGTTTCCGTCCCCGCACTGTAAGTCGATACTTCATTTTTCCAATTTAATGATGTGTCCCTAGTGATGTAATTAGTAAAATGGGTTCCGTTGCTACTATGTATGTTATAGTCTGCTTGGCATTGAGTTCTTGATGATCTGGGTATGCAAACCCAATTTATTGTAGAACTTGAGCTGGTTATATGGTCATTTTCCCCTACAGCGTTTCCAAAATTATCAATATGAGCAATTTTATCATTTGTTACATGAATAACATTTCCAGAAGAGTTATAAATCTCCATTCCATAACCACCCGTGCTAGGAGTAAAATCCGTAAGGGGCCTAATAATAGCATATTTCAAAGAAGACAGATTGGTAATTACAGGGAATTCAAAACATATGTCAGTGACATTATAATTGCTATTTACATTTAGCAGCTTGTCTCTAAAGGTGCCGGGATAATGAGCTAATATCTTGTCAGAAACTGAAGGTAATTTGAAGAAAATTAGGGCATTGTCACGCTCTACTTCTGAATATATTGCAGAATTCACTCTATTATAACCGCCCCTTATCTGCTTCTTTCTCCAATATGTAGTGTTTGTAGTCGGGTTAAAATTTGAATTGGATGCAGTACATTCATAAATCGTAGAGCCAGAGGTTGCTGTTCCCGACATTATTACAAGATCACCAAAGATATAGGACGTAGAAGAATTCCAAACGCTTACGCTGGAATTGAGATTATGAAGAAAAAAATCACATAGGAAATAAGCATAATTTAAACTACTTACTTTTGAGAAATTTGTAACGGTAGTTCCACTGGCATCTGGGCTTAATGTCCCTTCGTCGTAAACATAATAAGAAGTTTCATCACTACTTATTATTTTGATCCCAGACGAATTAGTAACTTCAATTCCATAAGCCATCAGCTTGCCTTAATTTTAACTATTGTTAGCTCTGCGTGAAATAATACATCTGTGCTATAATTGGTTGAAATCCCTGTAGTAGTCCAGAATAAATCATGTACCCTTAGGATTGCTTTGTTAGCTGTAGTATCTAAAGCAAAACCGTTAGGCATGTTTATGCCGTAAAAAGCATAGAAAAAATGATCCGCCCAATGGTCGCTGTAAACCTGACCCGCATTTTTGATTAATTTAAAGTCTTTTAAAAAATAAGCATCTGTAGTTTCATCGAAATCAATCCCAAGGGCTGTAAATGTTCCATATTCAAAATCTACATTTTGGTTTAAGGTGTAAGTATTACCACCGCTATCCAGAGAATGCTCCTCTTTTTCCCTAACTGTATAAACATCATCTAACTCCGTAAGGCCGGATGACGTCCTGATAGCCAAGCCATAGGTCATGGGCCTAAGTCCCCAATCTTAACTCTAACCACATTGTTGTTATATATAAGGATTTTGTTTTCTAAAATTTCTACTTTAGAAGTATTATTCGGGTTTGAGATTTTTATCTTTGATGCTGTTACAGTCCCATTAACTAACAAATTACCGTCTATTACTTCGGTTTGCAGCGACCATGCGTTAGTCGATATATCATGTATGAAAACTGTTTGTTCATCTGGGGCGGTAATTGAACCCGCATAAAACCAAGCTTGGTCATTATCCACTTCATCACCGATCTCAAGTCGGAATATACTACTTATTTCAGACGTAAGTGGTCTTTTGTAAAATTGTGCGCTTCCGGATGCGGTTGTAATAGCAGAGGTCATTAAGTCGCCCACTGCATAAACTACGCCAGTTGTACCAGCAATATTATTAAACACAGCTTGAGTTGTTGATCCCAAAGCCTTTATCGAAAGGTTGTCTCCGGTAACTACAGCAGCGGCGTTTATAGTTTCATACTGGATGTTCCATCGTCCAGAACCCCTTTCGCCCCTGAGTTGTGCGTTTATTTCAAACCTAACGCCAGTTCCAGACGCAGTTGGAATGGTTGCCCTCCCAGCTTGAGAACCTAGATCAATCCAGTAATAATCTCTTGAATTAGATGTTACCTTTCCAAAAAGACTGCAATTTGTGAACGTTATTGTTCCCCCCGGTGATCCCTTATAAGTAATAGAAAATGGATATGCCATAGTATCTAAAGACGCATAATCTCCGGTAGTATTTGACTCTTCAGATGGTGCTTGAAGCAATAAATATTCGGGAGAATTACCCGGGTCTATAAGCCCATTCATAAAAGAACCCGCCAATGTGTTTTTCACGGACCCGTTGACACTGGTTATATCAAGCGTTCCTCCCAAAACATTTAAGAAAGCATAATCTCCAGCCCCACCACTCATATTTGTAGCATAAGCAAGATAGGTATTGGCAGCTAAGCCCGTGGTGAAAATATCGCTATAATCCAAAGCAGCATAAATCGGTGCTATTGGGGCCTCTAACTCAGCAAGTGTCGTAATTGCCCCTATACTGAGGCTTGTGCTACTAACATTACCAGAGTAGTCATAAGCCCTAACCCAATAATAATAAACGGTATTATCCGCAAGACCGCCCTCAGTAAATGAAGTCGATGAAATCCTATCTTTTTCATCTGATGGAATTGCGTTTGAAGTATTCCTATATATTTCATACCCCGCCACATCATCTTCCGGTGAAGCTGTAAAATTAAATGATGCGCTTTTATACCCGCCACTTTTTGTATTTGAAGCTGTAAATGTCGGTGTGGATGGTGCTGTACCGTCAGATGCGGCACTAAAGGTAGCAGTCCCCTTATTACTTTCGGATGTCCTGTTCCCTCTTGATGTGACTGCATACACATTTACAGTATATGTTTCTCCAGCTTGAAGCCCTGAGATCAATATAGTGTTGGTGCTGGTAAACATTTTGCTAGTTATGGAGTCACTATTTGCTAACCAATGGACATCATAACCTACAACTTGACCGGAAGCCGCCGCCGTCCAAGAGGCCGCAACCTTAGATAGAACGCTCCCATCGCTCTGAAGCAACGCTGACGTTGAGAATGTTGGGTTTCCCGGCGAAAGGTCATC
>TARA_R110002153_G_scaffold55792_2_pt1 | contig 13751 bp, 13 predicted proteins | sample TARA_R110002153 | Tara Oceans TARA_R110002153 (sample SAMEA4398193) | marine metagenome | biome: Polar Biome; feature: [SRF] surface water layer (ENVO:00010504); material: water (ENVO:00002006), including particulate matter (ENVO:01000060) such as... | depth 5 m
GGTCTGTTTTTTAATTGATTTAACACGCTTTTTAATGCATCGCCGAGGTTGTTGTTTGTAATTAGTTCGTCTACAAGACTGTTTAATATTTCACGTGGTAATGCCAGTGGACTCATTATAATGTCTGGTGTAAACGTGAATGTTACTTTAGCAAGAATATCCACGTTAAGTTCGTCTGCCAACTTTTGCACGTTTACCACGTCAAGCATGCCGGGTAATGTAAGTGTAAAATCAATACGCATCTGTCGACGATGTGTTGCTATTTCTAACCCTTGCTTGAAGTTGTCTACCCATTCATTGTATTTCAGCCCTGTGCGTATGTACTCGCCTATTGCGCCTGTGCCGTCTAGGCTTGCACACATTTGCCAATCACGTATGTGTGCTAAGATGTCGTGATATAGATTTACGCCTTTATAATTAACTCTACTAAGATTACTATTATACCTTGCGTATAGGCGCTGCCCGTCGCCTAACTCAACAATACGTTTCATGTACCGCCAGTGCTGTTCGTACATAAGAGGCTCACCGCCTACCCAATAAATCTCTTCAATACGATGTTCTTCAACTGCTTCGCTAAACTCTTGCTCAATTTGTGTGTCTTGGAATTTAGATATTTTTTTTCTAACTTCGGGCTTCATCCAATTGTTTTGAGGATTATCCCAGTTAGCCATGTTGTGGAGTTTTACTTCGGCTTCCCAACTACTGCTCAACATATCCCCACACATGCGGCATTTGAAGTTGCAAAGATTACTAAAACGATAATCCCAGCTAACAGGTTTCATTGTAGTATAGCCCGAGTCTTCAGTGTTTTCCCAAATGTCATTGTACTTGTGGTGGAACATTCTTTCAAAGTAACTACGATATACATCTGTGTTTAATAGCTGACTGTTACACACATCACATTCAGGCAATGTTTCTCCGGCCATCATGCGACGACGAACACCTTGCATATGTTCGTTATTCCAGTGTTCGTCTAAGCTTACCGGTTGATATTCGCCACTACCCGAATCAGTGTCAATGTATTGTTCAAAGCTTTGTGCTGGTTCGCGGCTTGCACAGCACAAACGTCTTTCAGTTTGTGGGCTTAGGTAAGTGTGCGTCCATGGCGCCATGCACAGTGTAGGTGGCTTATTATCAGGTTTTTGCATCAAAATGAATTCACTATTTCGTTATACCAATCAAAATCTTTAAATTTTAATAATTCGCTTTTAAACGATTCTTTTTCTTGCGGAGTTGTTTGTTGTAATGATAATGCACCATACACAGTGTGCACATAAAAATTTGATGTAACATCAAAATTTGGCAACGATGCAAACCAGTTGATTGTATCTTCTAAATCAAATACATTGTGTGTTCCTATAGTATATGCACAACTAATAGGAATACCGTCTAATAAGTTTACTTTTTTTATAACGCCCGACACCTTGGCCCATTTAAGAGGAGTACGAGTTTCTTCAAACCGTTTGCCAATTCCATCAATACTAAAAAATATCTGAACTGACTTTGCTTGATCCCACAATGAAAGTGTTTCAGCAGACGGATAACAGCTACCATTTGTATTGTAGGATATATCAACGTTACTTAAATCTTTAATTTTTTTCAAAAGAGTCAAATGCTCTCCGGTTAGCAACGGTTCTCCACCGTTAAAGTAAATTGACTTTACATCATCTAAGTCAGTGCCTAGTAGATGATCGTACTTGAGTTCATCTCCTGCAATAATCTTAATACCTTCGTCAGCAGCCCATAGACTTGAATATTTTGAACTACATATCACACACTTGGCATTGCAAATTGGTAATGTATTGTAATCTATGCTATAGCACTTGTCTTTATTGAGTTCGCTTTGCTGGAGGGTTACTGGTAAATTTTTAGCTTTGTATTTGTCAATTGCAATCGCTCTTGGGCTATAACCTCCGTAAGATTCGTTCTCCCAGCAATGCTCGCATGCTTCAGGTTTTTGATTATTTCTTACATCATTTCTTATATTTTCTAAATGACGATTTGACATTAAATCATCATGTCCGGAAAAACGCTGTGAAGGTTTAGCCAAACAACACGGTGCTACTTGTTGCGTGTCGCCAGGAAATCTACGAGCGTATAACCCGTGGAATATCAATGGGCAATAACTAGAACTCAAGAACTCCTTGAGTTCAGCTGCTTCTCGATCGATTGTTTCCTGAGAAACAGTTATAATTTCACTCGGCACTCTCAACAACCCTTTTGCGTAATCCGCTACTGCTGTATCTATGATCACGCTCATTGAATATAATTTCAATGTCACGTTTTTTACATATGTCGCGGCCTGTGTAGTCTTTGTCTCTGTACTCTACGCCTAGGATGCGAATATCAATATGCATGCCACTGAGGATGTCTTCTAAATCTTGCTCAGTTGCATACGGGATAATTTCGTCTACATACTTGCAAGCACGTAACTGTAAGTATCTTTCAACAACTGTTTGCACTGGTTCGTTTTTTGCTGGACGATCAATACTTGGATCAGCTTGAAGCCCTACAATTAAATAGTCGCAATGCTTTTTTGCTTCTTCAAGCATTAGAACATGTCCAGCATGCAGTAAGTCAAATGCTGAAGCTGTAAATCCTATTCTCATATTAACTCCATTTGTTCTGGTACAATTTTATCTAATACGTTAGCAATAAACAGTTCAGCGCCTTTGTGCACATTTGCAGCCCATTCTGTGCCTTGGTCTTCACCGTCAGCATCACTGTCAGAAATATACTTGTAGCAATCAAACGGTAAGGAAAATTGCTGACAAACCTTTGCTAATGCGTATGCTTCCATTTCGACTACTTGGTAGTTAATATGCGGTACACTAAAGCTGTCGCCAGTTCCGCACACAAACAGACTATCGTGCTTGGTTTGGCAAATAATCATTTGTTCTTCGTCTCCGGGGCTAACATACAACGGAAGACCAAGCGGAGTACAATCCATGTCACGCTCAATAACTGCGCTCACACCAACAAGTTGACCTTTAAGTGCAGCACTTCCTCCTGCTGACCCGTAGTTTATTATTTTACTGTAACTAATAGTATTATTATAGCATAATTCCATAGTCAATGCAAGCGTTGCATTAACCTTTCCAACGCCAGTGATTAACTTTTTATAGCCAGGTGGCAACGTCCCGGGTAGTTCTTCTTCTAATGCTATTACTACTAGTATCATGCAGGGCCTCTATATTCAATTGCATCAGCAAGTTCTTTGTGATGATCACGCAAATCTTGATTTCTACGCCAGTCAACATCTTTTACTTTCATGCGTAATATGTTACCGTCTAGGCTGACTCCACCATTAATAAAGTCAATGATATTGTTGAATTCTTTTTTATGAAATTCAGTTACATCAGCATCTCGCAAACGCTGTATTGCTATTTGTTTAGCTGCTTCTGGCAATGTCCCCACACTGTGGTAGTATGCTTCGTGCAACATGTTCCAATATACAAACTCAAAGGATCTGGTATCAATCCAATTAGCAAGGCCTTCAAGGTACATTACATTAAACACATTAACAGTTGCGCAACACTGCAACTGTATGTTGTCTAGTCTATCGCGTAGCTGTTCAAAGCGATCCATGTTGTGGTTAACCAGTTGCCACTCAGCATTAGCACGTTGGTATTCAAACCGTTCGTTAACATCATCAATACTAAATGCAATTTCTACTAGCTTAAAGTGTCTCCATATAGATTCGGCATGCTCTGGATAATGCGTACCATTGGTATTATAATGTATTTCAATGTTGCCTGCAATGCCTGCGTTGACGCAACGCTGCAATAAGGCAAAGTGCTCTTGTATCATAAATGGTTCGCCACCTGTGAATTCCAAGTAACGAATCTGATCCATCATTGGATCAATTTGGTCCCAAAACTTTTGGTTCTTTCTTGGCCATGCGCCTTTTTGCAACATTTCATAATGAAAACTGTCTTTGCCTTCAAACTTGATTTCTTCAACTGCAAATGTGCTACTACTCCAGCTTCCGCAAATACGACATTTAAGGTTACAAATATTGCCTAGTTTAAAATCAATGAACACAAGAGGTTTAGCATCTTTGCTCCATTCTGTGTCTGTAACAATATGCTTGAGTCGATTTAATGTGTGCATGCGCTTACTAGTGCGCCCACTACGTTCTTCGTTCCAGCACTTTCTACATGTTTGCGGCTTTTTAGCATCTAGGAAGTCTTGACGCAAGTTATTCATATAATCGCTGTGGTGTATTTCGTTTAGTGTGCTATTATTAAGATCAAACTTATTTCCGTCCGCATCTTTAATTTCATCCTCAGCTAAACAACAAGGGCGAGCAGTGCCAATTGGTGATGTTTCAATACTCATCCAAGGCAGTACACAGAATTTATCGTGCGGTAATTTCATGTTAATGCTCCTAGCTCTGGTATTACATCCAGTATATTTTCTTTTCGAATACCGTCGAGTCGATTGGTCTTCTGCCAGAACTTGTCTATTAGATGGGTGTTGTCTGTGCTTTCCATATACTGTAATGCACTTTCAAACCCTACTGTTGCTCTGTTTAGTCGATCTAGTGGGCGCAGCCATTCCAAGTGTGCTTCGTACTTTTCTTTTATTTGATCTTTGTATGCTTGTGGCGCAATATCGATACGCAAGTAGTCTGGATCTTGTAAAATATTTACGTTGAGGTCTTGTGGTTTTATCAAGCCTTTTTCAACCCAATCCCGGTGAAAGTCGGGCAAGTGTAGTGCGTTCATAATGCTTAATGTTGGGCTAATGTAAAAGTCAACATTAGGACATACTTCCATCATAGTACGTCTATTTTGTTCTACTTCTTCCCACTTAGTGCCTGTGCGAATGTATTCACCATATGCGCCCATGCCATCTAAACTTGCACCTACAGCTACACTATCAAACTTTTTCCAATAGTCAAATACCAACCGGTCTTTTAGTTTAGTTTTTGTAAAGTTTGTATTGTATATGAGACGCACATCAAATCGACCTCTGCGTTCTAATTCCTCAAGTATACGATAATGCTCGTCCATCATGCATGGCTCGCCGCCGGCAAAATATATCTGTTCTACGTGATCCAAGTGTTCATATAACTGCTCAATCATGTCAGCTTCAAATCGGCCTGCATAGTTCATTGGTTTGTTTTCTTTGGCCCAGCCTGGTCCTGCTAGTGCACTTTGATCCTTGTACCAGCTACTACTAAAGATGTGCCCGCAACTGCGACAACTTAGGTTGCACAAGTTTGAAAATCTAATATCCCAGTACGTCATTTCAAAGTCGTCGTACTGCCCGTCTTCGTGTGTGTCAAGTGCACGGCCAATGTGATGTCCGTGGTGCTTGTTTGCACTCTGTCGTCCACTAAAGAATCCGCTTTTCTCTTGTTCGTAGCAACGTCCACAAGCAGCATTTTCTTGTTCTAATAGCATGTCTTTGCGTAGTTGTTTTTGCTCTGGGCTATTCCAGATCTCTTCCATTGTGTTGTTTTTGCAGTTTCCCACTTGGCCAACACCCATCTCGGCGTGACAGCAAGGGTATGCTTCGCCAGTGGGATAAGCATGCATGTGAATCCAAGGATACATGCAAAACGTTTTGCTTTCGGCAAGTAGCTCACGTTCTCTAGCGCTCAAGTCCGCTAGCTTGACCTTAATTGGATCAGCACTGTTGTAATTATAGCTCATTGTACCAATCTTTCATGCTGGGAAATGCAGTAGCAAAGTCTTTGCCTCTGCGCTTGTCGTACTGTAAATAAAACCTTTTAAAATCGTTGTGTAGTTTTGGCATATCAAATGTGTCGCTGTGCGGAGTTTTTACAACATCAAGATAGTCGATTAGCCGTTCAGTTTGATTAATTTCATGTTCGTGTAATAATGTATTGTCTCTGTTTGTATCCAACCAATGCTGCAAACGATTTTTGTGCAACGTTCGAATTTCATCAGGCAATACCAACGGACTTTGGAAACTAGGAAAGCGCAAAATATTTAATGTGAAGCTTGGAAAATCGCGACCATACGTTTGTTTAAACGTCAGTAGATAATCTAAAAACTCAGGAAGTGTTTCTAAACACAATGCATTAATTGTACACATATTGTGCAACCCACGGATCTTTCCTGAGCTAGCCAGCATGTGCATATTGCGATCCCAAGTTTCCCATTCTAGCCCGTCACGGATGTATTCTGCTTGTACCGGCATACTTTCGTTTGATGTATAGATGTCCAGTGGTGCGCTAGCAGCTCTGTCAAGCAATTTTTCCATAGCAACAGTTTCAAGTCCTAGGTTACTGTTGATTGCAATTCGTGTGGTACTTGCGCCTTTGTTTTCTTTGAACCAATCAAGCAACTTCCACAAGTGACCGCTCATTGCAGGCTCTCCGCCTGTAATACGCAACTCGTCAAGTGTTCTGTGTAGGTCACTTTCCCACCATTTAAAAAACGCTTCAATGTATGGGTTTGTTTCGTTGTAGGTGTACAACTGATTACTGTCATGTGTGTGTGTGAAGTGATTGCGACCATCGCTAATTAGGTCTTCATATGCACCATTTTTCTTAATGTCTTTAACCCAAGTTGTACTAAATGCTGGGTTACAATAGCTGCAAGCAAACTGACAAGTTCTGTCAAACGCAATTTCCAATGTTTTAAGATCAACATCTTCGTTATAATCTAGTGCATGCGCCGATTGCAATTCTGCGTCCGAATATATTACACTTTTGTATGTTCTGTCAGATATATTGTCTCTACCAATGTCCTCAATCTTCCAGCAATATTCGCAGCCGCTTGGGCGTTCACCGCATTGCATTTGTTTGCGCTCTTCTTTTTTGCGAGGAGTATTATGCAATGCTTTTGGATTTGCTTGTACTTCTTCAACAGATATATGGTGAGGCAAAGGGTGATGGCAGCTGGTTGTCATTCCTGAGCCCAACCATATAGTAGCATTATACCACTTGGCTCCGCACATGCTCGAACTCAACGGATCAAGTACGCGGGTTTTATACTGTAAATCAGTTTCGTTATTTTGTTTAGGCAAACAAGTTCTCCATTTTATTTTGTTGTTCAAGAACAAACTCGTTGAACCGTAATTTATTATAACGCAAATCTGGTAACATGTCAAGATACATTTGGTTTAGGTTTTGAGTTTGTAGCCATTGAATTAAATCGCAAATGTTTTTGTGTATATCATCCATGTTACATGTTTCTAAATTGATATGCGGCCAGTAATGATTGAAAGTTTTAAATCCGTGCTCATGTAATTGTTGATGTACATCAAGTTGTCCGTTAATCACAAAAGGTCTCAATCCGCAAATTGGTTTCCATGTTTTTTCGGACATAAAAGTATACCGGTGGTCCTCAAAATCTGTTTCGCTTACAACATTCAAAAAATGATGTTGCCAAATGTCTAAGTTGCCAAGAGTTGAGATATCATGCGGTATCCCATACTCATCTGGCAGGTTCCAATTTCCTTCAATGTCAATTGTTTCACCAAGTGTTCTATCGTTTCCTAGTGTAACTATGCCAGCTGCTGATAGGTTTTTACTGTCGAGCATGTTCACAAACTTTATTCTATGGTCGTGTGGTTTACGATTATAATTTAAGTAAGTATATTTGCTGGTCTTTAACAATAGATCTTCTTCTGTGTACTTTGGAAAATATTCGGCAGTAGTTGTGGCGTAAAATTGAAAACTGTGTAGTCCTTGATTAAAATTGCCAAGAAGATAGTGTTGCTTTGCTCCCGAATCACTAATCAATTTCTGTGTTTCTTCTATATTAAATATAGAAGGATCCTCGGATGCCAGTAAAAACAGATTATCAATACTATTGTTTGCATAATAGTCACAGAATTGGTAGTATGCTGGAAAATCAAATTGAGGCCCAAACCATGTCATGTTAACCAATACATTATTTTGCTTTGGAAACTTTATGTCTATTTGTTTTTCAATGGATTCTATTAACTTTAATTGATTGCTATAGTTTTGACCCGTTTTAGAAATTGTATACCATTCTACTGTATGTACCATTAATTTTTATACTCCACATCTATATTTTGCCCGGCTATGTGATTTATTTTTCCGCATTGTAATCCACAACGTTCTAATCTATTATTGTTTGTCCAAGTATCCTGCAACATGTTAAACCATGGCCCGTGTATTATACTTTCGATGCTGTTCATTTTACAGTTTGTATCTTTTTCGGTTACCTGATCTAAAAATCCTTTTACAACTTGGTGGTCTCTTGTTTGCTTTGCTTCTACTCCATATAGTCTGTCCATTACCCAACCGCAAGGCCAAACTATGCCTGTTACATCTATGTAAATCATGTCATGAGTACAATAAAAACATTCTATTGTGGTATTCATTGCATAGTCGTGTATATTTGTTTGTTTGAATGTACTAAGTGTGTTGTTGAAATACTTTGTATCAGTTGGCGGATATATGGTATATGCTTTCTCACCATCATCATTTTGTACATCCAGGCTATCCACAAGCACATGAGCTTTGTTTAGAAATCTACTGGTTTTTTTAATGTTAAACTTGCGAAAGTTTAACTTTTCACTGTATGCTTTTGCAGTTTCAACTTGGTGTTGATTATGCTTAAACACAATAAAATCCCATTCGGCAATTCCGCCTGCTGCAATAAAAGTAGTTGCATTTTCGATTACCTTAGAAAAACGCACATGTCGTCTGTATAGATGATTTGTATCTTCTAATCCGTCGATTCCAAACACAACATAATCAACAACATCTGCTAACCTAGCATACAATGCCTTCGTGCGTAAGCCACCATTTGTATGCAAGCCTAACTTGATGTGTGGGTTACACTCTTTAACATATTCGCATATACGCAAAATATCTTTAGCACTCATTGGATCACCAAAGGTTCCGCAAAAATACATGCTTTCTAATTTTTGTAATGTGTCTTTTGAAAATGCAGTTACATACTCTTCATAGGTCCAACTTTGTAAAGGCAAGTCATCGATGGTTTTACCACCATAGACATTACGAGGGCATTGAGGGCATGCTGCATTGCAAATAGAACTTAGTTCAACTTCTATATGTTTAGTTTTTAAATAACTATATCTCATCGATTAAGTCCTTGCATGATACTTATTCTTGGATTTTCAATGAGTATTTCTAACTCTTTTGCTACGTCAGTAATATCTTGTTTGCTATTAGGTGTTATCTTGCTAGGAAAATTCTGCGGTTCATATACCTGAATACTGATATTCTTTTCCTGTTCTTCGGGCATATTCTTGCGATTCATATAACTGCAAAATTGACTCAGAGTAGTTTTTGCAGTTGCATATACCAACTGTGATATGTTCTTACCGGGCCAACTTTGCCAATTTACAGTAGCACTGCTTACGGCAATTATTTGTCCACTGTGCATTTTATTATAAAATTCATTGATTAAATATATTGCACTGGTACAATTAACTGTTAAATTATTCCAAATATCTTGATCCATTACACCTTGTGTAAGGATAACACAATCAGGATTGTGATCACGTACAATGCGATCACAATCGTATTTACTTGCAATATCATACTCTGGTCGACCTACTATAGTCACAGTGTGTTTATGCAATAAAGGTTCTACTGCTTTAGCTAGTGTACTTTTGCCAACTATTAGGATATTCATATATATAGTTATTGCTTATGAATTGTTGGAGAGATATTTACACTCATCCCACCAAGTGGTCATTTCGGGAAATGTCGTTAAGAAGTCTGTGCCTCTTCGTTTATCATGCTCTGCAAAAAATCTATAAAAATCTGCTTTGTTACGATCAATGTACTCTGGAGATAGCCGTTGTCCATCTCTCATCCACGCAATATCTCTGTCTAGTCTTGCTACTTCGTAGTCTTTGAATCCGTGAAAGCGAGTAGCTTCAGTTTCTAGATTGCCTAGCATCCAAGATTTAGTAATATCAAGTTCGTATGCATAACTCTCAGGCAGTAGTTGTAAACTTTGCCAAGTCGGTGTGCGCAACACAGGTGTATCAAACCACACTCGCTGATATGTTGTGCTGTATGTTTGTCTTAGTTCAAGTATAGCAGCAAACAATTTTTGTAAAGTGGTTACGCTTAGGTTGCTCATTGTTATAATAAATGTAACACTATTGCGCTCCGGGATGTCACGCAAGAATTGATGCACTCTATCCCATAGCAATTCAAAGTCAAGCCCATGGCGTACATATTCTACTTGCTCAAACATTCCATCTAAGCTTACATACTGCATAAAGTGTTCTACGGTGGCTGGCTGACTGCATATTTTTGAGACATATCCCTTGTACTTTTGCCACAGTTTTTCATCTACGCTAAAGTTTGATGTTGTACTTAGGTGCAAGTCTGACTTGGGATTAGCCAACACATGATCAAATACTTTGTATGTATTTTTATCCATCAATGGTTCGCCACCTGTCATCCGGAAGTGTTCTAGCTCTGGGTACAATGTGGGCCACCATTCCCAGAATGCATCAACATATGGATTGTGTTCTCTAGCAGGGATGGGCCTGCGCTCTCCTGCAAAGTGTGTAGGATCGTTGTGCGGTGTGCTGGTTGGCCATGCACCATGTTTTTCTGTTTCGGCCATCCATGATGAACTGTACTGTGGCGAACAATAGCTACAACTTAGGTTGCATGCACTATTAAAGTCTACTTCTACATAACTAGGAGTAATGTCTTCGTCCCAATTTGCATTTGTTATTTTTTCAAAGTCTTTCATTGCCCACGGTTCGCCACTGCGATAATGTCTGTCACTTAGCTTTCCGTTGTCTTCCATCTTCCAGCAATAGTCACATTCACTTGGCCGTACGCCCTCAAGCATTAGCTTGCGTTGTTGTTTTTTATAGTCCGTGTTGTGCAATGCACTAGGATTTTTCTTAATAGCCTCTGCATCTGCTCTGTGCAATGGTGGATGATAACAACTGTTGTTCATTCCGGTAGTAAGGTGCAAACTAAGCTGCTTCCACTTAGCAAGGCACATACTAGGACTTACTGTGTCTAATTTTTGTTGTGCAATTTCAGCATCACTAAGAAATTTGCTTTTAAAGTTAGAATCAACTTCGTCGCCTTTGTTGTCAATATTTGTCATTGTTAAATATTTCAAAATCTTTACTGGTTAGTTCCATAAAACGTTTTTTATTATGCTGTAGTGTGGGCTGCATTTTAATGTACATTATATTAAGTTCTCTAATGCTTTTTTTTGCTAGAAAATCAATAACTTTAGCAATTTCATGTAGTTGATGATCAGCTGGATCTTCACTATATCCTTCATCCCACCATTGATCAAATGTTTGAAAACCCATATCTCGTAGTCTATGCAAGTACCACTGTGGTCCTTGCACGATAAATGGTGTTTCTAATAGTATTGGTCTCCAGGTCTTCTCTGTTGGAAAGAATGTATTACCATTATAACATGTTTCGCAAACAATTTCAACCAAAAAATTACAATAGTTTGTTAAAAAATTGTCATTATCATTTCTTAATAATTGTTGTGCTGCGTTGCGATGATTGGCATATTCTGTGTTTACTACTGGTTTAATTGTGCTATCAACAATAGGGCATTGTTTTAAAAAACGTGCTGGCACACTTACATCAATTTGATTAAAGTCAGTGACTAGCTCTTCGAGTCCTATGTTATTCTTATGATATTCACTCGATAAACTATAGTGATATGTAATACAACTTTTATCTTGAAATTCAGAGTGCAAGTGACTGGCTAACGCCAGTCGTGGACCATTGCTACGATTAATGAAGATGCCAAAATGTTTCGTTACATCCTTTGTATAGTTATGTGCATACTCTCTAGACTTATTAATTAAATTTAGCGGAGGGGTCTTTTTTATAGAAAAAACATTATGTTTTTGTACTTGATTTGCAGTTTGTATACTAATACGTGTAGGATCATAGTTATAGATGTTTGCACAGTATATAATATATTTTTCAAGTACTGTTGCACTAATGTCAGGTCCTTCGGATATTAGATCAATTTTTATATCTTGGTCAGTAACCATTGCTTCGGTAATTTTAGAATATACCTCGTCAATATTCCAAACTTTTTTATCACTGGTAATTACAGTTACGTTCATCCTATACGGAAACCGCTTACCTGTAGTGTGTACTTGTCTTTCATTCCTGCATTAGCACTTACATGTAGATGGCTGCTATCCCATAGCCAACCTTCGCCGGCTTTCCAGTGTGTGCTGTTGTGCCATTCGTTGTCTTTTTCATATTGTATAATTTCGCCAACACGCCAGTCTTGTAGGTACATGTTTGCTCTTACTTTAAGTCTCTCGTCATCTGGAAATGCTTTTTTAATTTGAAAGAATGTATCTCTGTGAACAGGTATTATGTTGCCTGGTGGCTGAAGTATACTGCTTACAGTAACCACTTCTATACCAAGTTGATCTCCTAGTTCTTGAAAGTCTAATTGTTCTTTGGTCCACCATAGTTGTCTGATTAATGTGTTTCCAGTATCATAACTGTCAGGAAATCCTCCAAACTTTTCATGTATATCTGTCAGTTCGTGTACTTGATGACTAATACAACTTCCACTATGCACACTATAATCTGCACTTGTAAATATCTCTAAATTGTAATCTAGTTTAGCTGCTTCTAGCATTTTACCATCCTTCTTGTGCTCTAATAACATCAATTTCGCGTGTCATGATACTTTTGTTGTGCCAGTTACTGCGATAGTGGTGTTTGAAAAATGTACTTTGCCCTGGTGTAAGCACATTCATTGGCAAATCCAATTGTCTGTTTAGTGCATCAGTATACTTATTAACCACGTCCGACGGGTTAGAGTTTTTAATTTCTTCCCAAATTTGTTCCAAACTGTCAAACCACTGTACTTCTTTATGATCCCAATCTGTTAGCATGGTTTTGTGTGTACCAAGTCTTGCACCAGCAATTGCCCACATACCGTGATCAGCATCGCTGCCTACGTTTTGCCAAATAGTCAAGTGGTCAAGATTTCGGCTATGCACACGATCTTTAAACTCGCCGACACTTGGTTTGCGGCCTCTGTCAAGACACATCTTTACACCTTCACGGAAACCGGCACGCCACGCATGATATGCGCTTCCGTTTGGGTGTGTAGTTGAATAACAGTTGTACATTGCCCAGTACTTTGGATCAAAACAAAACTCTACATCAGTTGCATCAGAACCTTCACTTGCTTCATGTGTGCGCATGTTCATAACAAACTCTTTTGTCCACGAACTCATACCGCCGTTGCCATACATTAATCCATTAACATGATTACGGGCTCTCCATCGATAAACTGCTTTTTCGTAGCTGCTGTCTTTGTATTCAATGGTTTGATTAAAAAAGTTCTCTTCAGGAAGATTGTCGCCGTCTATTAATATAAAACGTTCAGTATCACTTGCTTCAGCAGCAGCTTTGTGTGCAGCATCAGACCCTTTAACATTATCAACACGTTTTGCCCACGGAACCATGTTGCGTATTTTAACCCAGTACTCTTCTTTTTGTGGTTCGTCATAGGAAAGATAGATACAATCCATATCAGCAATGTCAATTGAGTTAATTTCATCTGTGCTAATATTTGACACAAGCATGATCCTCTTTAGTTTGAATAAGGCCGAAAAGCATTACCAGTAGCAACTACACACGCTGTACCGTCACCGTATATGCTTACTAAACTCCAAGTACTCGTTTCTTGGTTTACTTGAAAAATCATACCGCTTTTAAAACTTTTGTTTTGCAGATCAATTTGTTGACCATCTGCTGTGAATAAAACATCTTCGTTGTACTC
>TARA_R110002153_G_scaffold46985_13_pt1 | contig 13739 bp, 13 predicted proteins | sample TARA_R110002153 | Tara Oceans TARA_R110002153 (sample SAMEA4398193) | marine metagenome | biome: Polar Biome; feature: [SRF] surface water layer (ENVO:00010504); material: water (ENVO:00002006), including particulate matter (ENVO:01000060) such as... | depth 5 m
GCTTAGTGATTTTTAGTAAGCTCATGGTCCACTTTTGTTCCACCTTTTTAGTTTAATTATTCATAAACCATTGTCAATCACTCTGTCTTACTAGTGCAATATGCATTGTTAAATTGACGTTTTTGAAACGCTAAACTTGCGTGATTACCCTATGTTCATAATTTTTTTCCTTCTCACCTAATGACAAATACTGACACTCGTTTGCAAAATTGCTAGTTGGTAAAGTAAATCTGTGGAGTTATTTCAATTCTGTAGAGAGGTTTATGTGTGATCGTTATTGCAAATTCCAACAGGGAAAACTAAGCGTAGCTTATTTGCAAATCGTTGGGAGGGGGCATATGACAATGAATATTTTAAAAATCTCATCAATGTAGTACGTAGAGCCTAAGCTGGATTTGTTGTGTTTGCTGAAAGGAAAAGTTTAGAGATGCAATGAGGAATCAGGAGCACGTTCTCGTATTTTCGTCAGTTCGGTATATGATTTTTCTGTTAGGTTACGTACGATACTTTTTTTCGCTAAACGATAATGTTTTGCAGAATGTTCGGATTTTTGACCAAGTAGCCGTGAATTCGCCTGATCATCATCCGATACAGAACGACCGAGAAGTGTTTCTCGATAATCATGTAGCCTGTATTTAAATGATACTTTACTTGTGCTCGGGCAAACTTTAGCGAACCCTAGGTCAAATCTGAGCTTAGTCCACTGCGAATTGAAATTCGCTCTGTGAGTCGATTTTGAGCTATTTGAAGGAAAAAGATAGTCAACATCGCCGTATTTCTCTTTAAGTGCAGTGGCTCTAGCATGTACCTTCTTAGCAAGAACAGTAGGGATAGCAATTTCGATAATATCTGAGTTACCAGACTTAGGTTTCACACTAACTAACGAATGCTCAAAATCCCAATCTCTTACACGAGTAGACATAACCTGCGATGTTCGAAAGTGACCTGAACTTTGCAACTCCATGAAGAATTTAAAATCTTCATCTTGCGAACTGTTTAGATAATCGGAAATTATACCCACATCACAATCTGATATTTCAACATGTCTTGCTTTATTTATTCTCGGGATCTCGTAAAACGGAAAAAAATCATTAGCAACTATGATTCTCTCATTTATAGAGAAATTCATTGCTGCTTTGACTCTAGTAACTATCTTGTCATGAGTTCCATGGTTTTCTTTGAATGACTTTAAATAGCTTTTAAATTTAGCTTTGGTCATCGAGTTAAGAGACTGGTCTATGAATATCATGCTCTCTGCACATCCACTACTATGCACAACACTGACTGGCTTAGATAAATGATTTTTGATTAAACCTTTAATTAAGTTCCATTCGGCGGAACCTTCACCGTGATTTAATTTTATATTAAACTCAAGGTGAGCATTCAAAACATCTCCTATCGTTGTAGGTTTTTTACTATGAAAGCGAAACTCCTGCTGGCTCGGCATTCTATTCAGTTTATCTTTCACAGTTAAAAACTGCTCTATAGCTCTGTCTAACCTACAAATCTCCAGACTTTTCCCTGCATCCCAAGACATCAACACAATCCTGTGTGACTTTGCCCGTTGCTTAACTTTAACAACTAGATGATTTACTTTGGCAGACACCTCTAGATTTAATCCTTTGCAGATTGACTGCTTGACTAAGTGTCTTCTTTTGCCAGACTTCAAAAGACCTGCTAAAAATTTTACACTAGTAATTTTTTTTAGAGTCACATCAGCTTCCGAGTTAAAAGATGCGCTATCTCGTTGTTTGCTATTCTTTAATTGATGAATATCCTGGGATGCTGGGTTTTGGAAATACTCTCCGTGTCCTTGTACATATCTCATAATCAAAATATGGGCGTTAGATTCAAAATAGTAATCATTATGAATTTCAGATAAGTTCAGTCCTTTAAATACACCTAACTCATAGAGAGCGAGGATCATACTTTCTGGTAACCTGGTAATCTCACACAGCTCTTGTAATGATACAAACGAATATTGTTCTCCACTTACAACTGAAGTACCGCCAGCTTGCGCGTGGGCAGTATCTTGCATTTGCTGTAGCGAACTTTGTTGCATAAACATTCCGAAATCAGATGAGCAACCAGTGTTGACGATTTCAGAACCGAGAATCAAATTTTAGAGATTTTTTGAAACACGAAAAAAAATAATTTTATTTTTGCGGCAGAAATTCTTGTGACAACTTGTTCAATGAGTTGAGCTGCGGTAATAATTTTTCACTACTTTTAAGATAGTTAAAATCGAAAAAGCCAGCAAAGATGCTGGCTAAAAGTTAAATGCTCTGCTGAGCGGGTTGAGAAATGCTTGTAAAAAACTGTTCAATCGACATTTTAAAAAATGCGTTGAATAGTTTTATGTTGTCCTGCTCGGTTAAGTATATTTGTATCTTTTGTTGATGCGGTAAAATGTGATGGTATTCAACCATTATGCACCAGTGTTTTTTGCAAATGGCGAGGTTATCCAGCAGGCTTTGCGTCATCACAATACATTCATTTTGTTCGCGCATATTTCGATGCAGCACGATTAGCTCGTTTGTTGCCTCGAACAACACAAAGCATTCATTTTCGTCATCGTAGTTATCATACTGACTCAATACTTCATTATTCATTTTTTGTCCTTATTTAAGTTGACCTCAAACTTAAATAGGACGGTGTAGTGGAAACTTAGTTGGTTCTCACAACTTGGTTTAGTAAAAATCAATTATCTAATTCTTATCCAACTCCCCAAGATTTCGCAGGGCCTGCACATATCTATCTTTGAAGACATTTATACAATTCAATTAGAGGTGAGATATGAAAAAAAATAAAGTTGACCACAAATTTATATGGTTCTTAAAGCAATTTCTCTTAGATTTAGTAGAGACTTTGAAGTTGTTGTTTCTTTGTTTATTTGTGCTTGGGTTTATCTTTGATATACCACATGAAAAACAAACTGGTTTGACCGACATGGATACACTTATGTTGTTGATTCTATTTGTTTGCTTAAAACTACTATTCATAACATTGAAGTTTGACGAGAAAACATAAGAATTAACTTTTAGCGCTCATTAGAGCGCTTTTTTTGTTTTATCTTATAGATTGCTAATTATTAGCAACACTTTCCTACTTTCCCCCCACACACGACTTATTTAATAATTCATTTGATTAAAAAAGGAATAAACATGAAAAATGAATTAGAAATTTTTATACGCAAACGTGAAGCAATTGTACATGCAGTCTCGGTTTTAAACGAAGCAGTAATGATTGAAGTTGAAAATGACAACCAACATCAATTTAGTTTCTTTACAAACAGAGAGCATTTTGAAGACCAAATATTCTTTGCGTTCTGTGATGATGTTGATAATCAATATCATCAAAAAGCTGTAAGAAAATTCATCGACAAACTCTTTGACCGCGCTTAATTTGCCTGCGTTGTTCTTATTTATTTTCGAAGCCATCAACATAAAATCGAGGATAAATAATGAGCGACACAAATACAAAAAAGAGCCAGTTTTATAAAATTTACCAACGTGAGAGCAAAAGTCCATGGGCCGATCATTCAACAATAACTTGGTTAGCGCAGGCGAAAGCCACTAAAGATGGGCAGATTACTCTAGGATACGAACGTTACATTTATGTTCATTTAGAATCATCTAGCCAAATTTGTGGCATCAGCGTAAGCAAACAATTGCTAGCCGAGAACCCAGATTTTGAGTCTAGATACATCGAAGCTGATTCTGTCGAAATGTATGCGTTTTTGCTACTTCACATTGAAGAAATTACTAAATTTTGTGAGTTGTTCAAAGATGACTTTTTAAAGATTTTTCTTCTTCCGCCGTCAATTTATTTTGAAGCAGCTGAGAAATATTGGCTTGAAAAAATTTGTGAAGCTTAGTTGTATATTTTAAGCGAACCGCAGGGTTCGCTTTTTTACATCCTGACACTGACAAATCCCACGATAAAAATTAACACATCACCTATCAAAGCAATTTTGTCCTTTCAAAAAAAGTAGCTGCAATTTCCCCTGCGTAAGCCTAGTTAATTTTGCATTAATAACTTGGAGAAAAATGCATGAAGACAAAAGTACATATAATTATTGAGGCCACTGTCATCACACTAGCCGATCTATTTAATCTACTAACATATTTACTGCTTGCTTTGTTTTTAATCAGTATTTTGTTTGATGTTAAACTTAACTCGCAATTCCCACTCCACGATGAAAATCTGGTCTACGGGTCGATTGTCGCAGCGTTCATATCAATCTTACTGAAGCTCTGGCTTTTACGACACGACTGATATCAATACTGATTTTAAGCGCTCGATTGAGCGCTTTTTTTATGTGAATATTAATGAGAATTCTTTAAGTTTGAGGAGTCTTTACACTTTTGTATTTCACTATCTAAGCTAGCTTTAGCCAATTCATATTGCTTTTCACAAACAGGGTCATCAGGGTGTTTTTGCCAATATTGAAAGGCTTTCTCGACTTGCTTTGCTAAGAACAATAGTTGATTATTTCTGTCCATTCTGAAGTACGTCCATGTTATTCATTCATTACTTCAACCTAGCCGAACATGTTTAAAAACGCAAAAAAACTAATTTTTAACTATAATTTTGATTTCCTTTATTAGCTATTAATGAACTATGAAAAGGCTTCATTATAGTCTCAAATGGTTTTGGTAATGACTTATTTACTAATAAAGGCAAATTAATACTCATTAGTAAACGAACTCATGCAGTCATCACTAGCAAAATTGCCACCACAGAAGTCATTATTTTCGAATGAGTTACCTGTAAAAACATCACTATTGTTAAATCCATTTGGGTTACCCATCGCATCAAAGCCGCCACTCAATAGCAAACCCGTAGCTGGGTTAACCTGCTTAATTTTGATGATTTCGGCGTTAATATTCTCATCGTAAATGAGGCTATCTTCGACCGAGTTTTGTATTTGAGGCGAGGAGCCTACGGGCTTATGCGAACTGTAATTTGCATGCTTGTTTCGTGTTTTACTTTTTTGATTGTCTCTTTTAATACTGGCGCTTTTAGATGTATTCCAAGCAGAGCCACTCATATATGCACTAGGCTGAGCCTCCTCTGGCTGTTTGATGAAAATTCCATAAAAAAAATAGCAATATGCCGAGATCGCAAACGCACTGCCGATTGCGAAATTGTTATATGAAAAAAACATCACCGACGTAGAAGCGAGTAGGATAACTTTAAGGATTGCGGCTGCAATATGCTCAAAAGAAATTGGGGTACTTGTCAGGTTTGTAACGCGTACGTTTTTGTAATAGGTGTCCATTTTTTTCCTAAAAAAAATTTAATGAACATCTTAATTTAATAATATAAAACGCGAAGTCAAAAGAAATATTTGTAGAATTTTCCCAACTCGTGACTACTTAGTTTTAGTAGCGTTCAGGTTGGAATTACCCAGTGAAATGTTCTCAAATTTGTAATCTTGCTGCTACTTTATCGACATTTTTTGTTGAGTAATTATTGAGAATACGAACCGTGCGGATCGCGTGGTGTGTAGTTACCAGTGTGTTCAGAAAGATGAACACACTGGTAACCGTTTTTAATATCGAGTAATTAAAATTCAATCTGATAAGCATTTATGAGAATACTGAACTGCATTTATAATAGTGCTATGTGCTAATAAGCGGTCATCGAGCATCTTTGATTGTTACGTCGGCTATACGCCCAAAGCGGACTAAATATATAGACTAAACTGACTATAAGACTTAAGTTGACCCTGACCCCAGTTTTACACCAATACTTCACGCCTAAAGCAGTCATAAAAGTGCATTCTGGATTTTTCAATCAAACACTGTAATCTAGCTTTCAAGTTAACGACCTTGTAAGGTCGCACTATTAAACTGTAGCTACCCATCAGTGAGCATGGACGTAATATGAAAGTTTTATTTCTGTTATCCCTTATTTTCTTTTCTACTGGCAGTAATGCTGTTGTGAAGAGGCATGATATTCCCCCTGAAAATTACGTCATAGTAAAAGCGCCTGATTACTTAATTGATATGCCACATGAAGGCCATGGTGTACTAATAAATTCACAATGGATTGTGACTGTAGCGCATACTATTTTTTATGATTATGTCGGGGAGGATTTAATCGTTGGTTCAAAGCATTATGAAATAGAAAGCGTTCATATACACCCAGATTACACTCAACCTAATAAAAATTTACTTAAAGGCGATTTAGCGCCATTAATGAGTTTTTTTAAATCTAGAAGTGATATTGCGTTAATCAAATTAACTTCACCTGTCAGCGGTGTTTCCCCAATAAATATATACACTGGCAGAAATGAAGAAGGCAAAACGGTTACAGTATTTGGAAAGGGTGCAACTGGAAATGGATTAACTGGTGAAGATCCAGAGACTAAATCTCTTCGTGTGATGAACCAGTTTCAAAACGTCGTTGAAAGCGCAACAGGTAATTGGTTATCATTTAAATTTGACGAACCAGAAAACGCATTATCACTTGAAGGTATGCATGGTTCAGGAGATAGCGGAGGGGCATCTGTTGTATTTCAAGAAGGTGTTCCTTTTCTTGTAGGTTTATCAAGTTGGCAATTGGGGCATGGTGATATATCTACTTTTAAAGGTGGCTTGTATGGTACTACTGCTTATCAAGTTAGGGTGTCAAATTACAAAGACTGGATATTAGGTATATTGGGTAGCTAACAACATTCGCATTTGCTCCTTGGCAAAGCGGATGTAAATGTACAACTGCTTCACGCCCAAAGCGGACTAAATAACTTATCAGGTTGAACGGTAAATTTGGTGACAAATTATATGTTTCAACGAACCTGACACCGCAGGTTACTTTGCGTAACACGCATTTCATTAAGTATTGTTATGCCTTAGTCTGGGTAGCAGGTATAAGTAATTAAATTCTTTAGTTGTCGAAAATCTTTGTCGTCCGTAATTACACTTGAAATATTCAACCTATCCATCATTTCATAAAAAAGGGCGTCATATCCGTCAATTTCATACTTCTCGATATGTTTGATAAAATTATCTGACATGTCTTCATCGATGTTAAACGTTAATTGGCTAGACATGGACATAATCGTCTCCCATGCTATTTTTATTTCCTCAATAACCTCTTCCCGTTCTTTATCAATTTTACGAAACTGTTTAAGTCTACAATTAGGTAGATCATAAAACGATTTGTATAGTTCCCATTGTGAACGTTCTATTAATGTTGATAATTCAACTAACGTAAGTGCGGAACAATACAGCTGAGCTTCATTTTCAATAGCTGATTCAACAAAAGTCGGATAGTACTCCATTTGGTACTGTTTTGGCTGACTAGATGATTCAAAGAAGTCTTTTGAAGCTGCATATGTACAAAAATACCAGACATTTGTATCTATAAAATAGTTTTCCCCCGCTTTTGGGGCAACATTCTTAATATCTTTAAACAAAACTAAAAATCCTTTTTGATCTTATCAAGACTGTCTGTTGTTTTACCTTCCGTATCGTTATAAAACTTAATCGCGTTGCCAATAACTAAGTTTAATAAGTTCTTACCGTGATCAGAAATTAATTTGAACTCAAGTTTTGCTTGTAAATTTTCAATGGAATTATCTTTTAGCAACGAACCAACTGAAGCGTTGAAAAAAGGCGATGCATATATTTTAACTCCTTCAAAGTTTAGAGTTATTTTTTCGTGAAGATCCCATTCTTCTCTAATCCGTTCTCTTACTTGTCTACCGGTATTCATTGAGATTGCATTTGACCCAACAATACTTTTTATAATAATTTCTATAGCCATAACATTCTCTAAAAAAAAGTTTCTGAGTTGCCTTTTTGCTCTGATTGAAATTGATAATGATATTTCTTTCTACAATTTATTGTAATACTGACCAATGTCCCTGCGAGAGAACCTTGAATCTTGGATACTTTATAATTTCCATTTGTATCCAATTCAGCAATAAAATTGTCGCTACAAACTTTGAGTGTTCCTTCATTAATTCTAACAAAATCTTGCAATACACCAAACCCTAAACCTCTAGGCATATCAGGCTCACTATCAGTGCGTGTAGAATTGCCAACAGTTAAAGCCCATTCAAATGCAGCTTGTTTATCTTTTATGCCAGTATAGTCTTGAACACTCTTGACGATTCCTCCGCCTAAATCAAAAACTGAAAGGCAAAGTATTTGTTTAGTTTGATCAAATTCACCACATGAAATTACACTTTGACTTAATTCATTACCTTTGAGTCCATGTCCATAGGCATTCACAAATATTTCATAAATACTACTAATTATAGCATCACGAAGTGCATCTGAGAGTGACAACTTCTCACTGGTCAACCAATGTTTTTCTAAGTGGTTTACGATTTCATGATCTTGAATTACAACAGCGTGTTGCCTATATCCAATGTAATCATTATTTACACTAATACCATGTTCCGGCTTAACATAATTCCAAAACCCGAGTGACTGCAATTTCGTCATTATAGATTGGGGCATTTTATCGATATTAAATGTTACCTTCCTAAGAGAGTCAAATCTAGGCAACCCAAAGCCAGTGCTTTTTCTAACACTATCTTCATACTTCTTTAAGAAATCTCCTAACCCGCCAATAACCGCAATTGCGTTATAGCTCAATGTAGAACATCGTGAAAAATCAAACATAAAATCATGTTCAGGAGAAGACACAATAGCTTCTGATATTTTAGACAAATATTCAATTCCAGCTTTCTCATCTCGAATTGGGGGTAAGAATACTTTGTATAGTGTTTTAGACATTTTCCATTTTCTAACCATGTTACAACTACATATTAAGTAGTTTCTATTCCTTCAGGGTGATTCGACCTTTCACCTTTACAGTATGGACTCTGTTATGAAAGTAACCCATTAACTTCACTTAAAGCTGTAATTTGGGAGCTTGCTCATATTTCAAGTACCCGATAACAACATTCTTTAATTAGAGTTTATTTCAATTGTATAATATTTATTCTAATAAAATTAATAACTTAGTTACAATCAAGCTAGCAATTATTTAGCCAATACACAATAGTTTTATAATAAATTAAGACTTTAAGTACACAATAAAAATGTATTTTGAATGACACTCATTATCACACTATTTAATCTGCGGGGTCAGAGCCGATGAAACGTCCGCTTTGGGTCGAAAACTGACCTTAATCAAGACTATCAAACAATTTCCAATATGTCTGCAATGCGCTCTGTAAGGACAGGTATACCCCCTAATTTAAAAACTGTCAGGTCAGTATGAGCAATTACAAATATTGATGTTAACGCCAATCCATCGATGGAACTATAAAGTTGTCATAAAGCGAATGGTGAACTATCGACAGTAAAATATGAAAAAATTCTTTAAGAAAAGTGTCCGTTCTTTTTTCAACAATCACACTATATAAATAGGCGTCAGGTTAAGTCCCTACCTATTATTTTACAATTTCCCTATCTCAATTAAGGGAGGGGTACACTAGCGAATTCAAGACTTTAGGACACAAAAAAACCCGAGTTAACGGGTTTTTTTTAACAAATCGCACATATGGCGAAGCAGTTAATTATTACACTACTAGTAAACAGTAAATAGTAAATCTATTTTAAATCGCACAGATGGCGAAACAGTTAATTAATGTACTAGTAGTTTGTCTATTTTAAATCGCATATATAGCGAAAGAGTTACACAAAACAATTATTTCACGAGTCTCTTGAAGACCCAAATAATTTAGCTAAAGTAAATCAGAAAAGCAACCGTTATTTTTAATTATACGTAGATGCCTGCCATCATCGCATCGCGATAAGGCTCTACAAACACTTTGTACCGATATTTGGGTATCCAAACAAAATGATAAATCAACCGATAAAAGTTATGAGTATTCGCTGAAGTTCAATATGATGAATAGCATAAACTGCCCCCAAGTTTTCACTATCCAACACAGGGGCAAGCCCAAAAGATTTACGCTACGCATTTAAACACAGCGTTTTATTTGTTATCTACTATAAAAAATCCTCCGTAAATCATCACAATATTTTGTTCTGTAGACAATTGCATTGCGTAATAACTCGGCATCAGATTCTGTTATCAGCGACTGTCTGGTTTTCTTGTTGTAGCGGCTTGGCATGGTTTCAAGTAACTCAATATTTGTACGCTTAATATCTTCTAGAATTTCATGCTTTTGTGATGCAATAAATATCTTGTCGAACACTCCACTTTTGATGCCATTTAATTGTCTCAAGAGAATTTTTTCTTTGTATTGGGTGTTTTTATAAGCGTGCTCAACTTCTAGTGCGATGTTAATATCACCCTCGTTAGTTGGTTGAACTAACAAGCCATCAGCAATACGTATATTTGTTGTTGCTAAATGTCTTTTTATTTCAACTTCTGAGATCAATCCTCTGTATAGATAATAACTATTATCTGCTTGTGATGTCTCGTGTATGAGCCTCAACATCAAATATGCATTAATGATGTCATGCATAATATTATTTTGATTAATTGCCATTTCAGGGTGCTTATAACGCTTGAAAGGCACCGACACTGACATATATTCTTCAGCCCAGTTAGCGCCCTGCCGATCGCAAATGTATACACATCCATCAAGCGAGCGATGGGTAGCAATCCTTTGCAACAGTTTTTGTTTTACCAGCTTATTTAAATGCTCTTTGGCTTGCCGTAAAGAAATACCATATAGCTCAACCAAAATGGTTGGCGATACCAGGTTAAATCGAACGCTGATGAGTATTGTCATTTTCATTCTTGCTTTGCCAATATCGACATTATTCCCCCTCCCCTCGTACCACATGTGAATTGATAAGTACCGTTCAAAAATATTAGTATTAAAACCTGAGCTGACTAAGTATTTTTGAGTGTCACTTTTGTTATTAAATTGAGTATTTCTAATTGTATTACTTTGATTATTCATCAGTTATCCGTCTACTTATGTTCATGCGATACATTAGGTATGAGCGTATGATGCGAATAAATGAGGTTGATCAGCCTTGTAAGCTATCGGCTTAAGTGTCGCTTGACTATTTATTTTGTAACGACAGAGAATACCGGAGTAATACCGAGACTTAAAAGCGAATAAGGAAGATGCTTCGCAAATTCCTTAAAGGCTTGAAACGCCCGCCTGCTCTAGTGTCACGTTCGTGACGAGCAGGCTAAACGAGTCTGTCGACTCTAACGTTTAAAGCCTAACCGGCTCATACTGGCTGCGCCCGTACTACCCGCAAAAATGCCTTCGACATTGGTGTTTTTCAAACAGTCAATTTCAGACTTCGCTGACGAAGTATTTTCTGTCGAAAATCACAGGTTTGATGCAAAGTTGTGCCAACTTCACATCAAATTTTTGCTAAGGCAAAAACAATTTTGCGGGTAGCACGTGCGTGCAGCATGAGCCTAGCTTCACTGCTTCAAAATTTCATTTTTCATCAGTTGCGCGACTTATTAATTTGTTTCACAAACGCTCTTTATTGCACATTGTCATACTGACAAGTGCTTGTTGCTTTCAGCCAAAAAAACAAAAACTGGCCTAATCGACTTTATTAAAATAAAAATTAATTTGCTAAATTACTTCTGATTTAACAATAAAAAAGAAGTGAACCGAAGGCCACGGTGACCAACTTTAAGTTAAACAGGTACAAGTCAGCGCCATGCTCATTCGCTGTAAAATAACTAAAAACACAGTGCTGCCAGAATCCGTTTTGGTCAGCACTTTGTCTTGTTTGTGTGTTTTTAAATAATGGTTGAATTTTGAAACTCAATCATTAATGTCATTTTAAAGACTACAAATAATTAAACGATATGAGTGAAAAAACAGCGATAAATATTGTGAATCTGATACTAATTATCATTTCTGCTTTTTGTATTCCAGCATTTGTCATCTCAAATTTGGATATGTATGAAGAGAAAAATTGTATTTTTGCGCTAATAAATCTGGGATTTTTTTGGAAATTTTATTTAGGTATGAAACGATATGACTCAAAGTTAGAGTCTGGTTGCATTAATAAATCTGGATTGAAGTTACTTGAATTTTCATTATTTAGATTTTTTTAGCAAAGACTAGAGAACGCAGAATATAATTACTCAAAAGTATAACAAGTTCAAAATAAAAAAAGGAGTAACACAATGAGAGCACTTAACAAAAAGTCATTTATCTTCGTTCTATTTTTGCAATCTGACAGGCACAATTGAGCCTAAAATAAGTTACTAAATTTAACTTAGCCGACCGTCTCCTTTGCCCAAGATTGCGGACAGTCGAAAAGCGAGAGCCTAACGCTGGGATGAGCGATTAACCGACATGGCGGGGGCTGCTGGAAATTTTCTCTTTGTGCGTATAGTTGAGGTTAGATGAGCATAAACGTGATTTCTCTTTCTGACCTAAAGCGGACAATCGAACGCAAAACCTGATGGAGATGTTTGTGCCATTTGCAGCTGGTCAAATATCTGCCCATGCACCAAGGTAAAAGTGTTAATAACACAAATTCGCATTATGACATGATATTTTCGGCGGCTAGCTTCTTTGCGGTTTAACTATGTAAAGCGTAAATTTCACTCTTTAAACTGTTGACTCTAGATGTAATCATTTCGGCTGTTTATCATTGTCTAAAATAGTCACGTCCCCTATGTAATAAGACGGGTGCTCAGATATAGCGAGATTATTTTCGTATGGTCGATTGAATACTTGGGTAAACCCGACGTATTCGGAGTACAGATAAATCAGGTAGAACATGGCATACAAACCCAGATAGAGACCCAAGGTGCCAATTAGTAAATCTTTCTTATCAAATCCAAAAAATAACTGTCTCATACTTTCATTCCTTATAAACGCTCCCAGCAAAAAGCACAATGCATGTAGCTACACATACCCTTGATTGACTAATATTCAACCATAACAGAAATTTATTAATCGTTACAATAAACAATGTACATGGCCTCAATATACAAATCGACTAGATAACGCCCTTAGAATTCAGTGGGAGTAAACGTACTTGTTGTATCGAAAGGAAAGCGGCAATTAATAACTGGTAATAACTGGGGTCGTAGTAAAGTTAATTTTCTATTCAAAGAAACCTAACATCGAAAGGGTTTTCCTGTCACAAATCTATGATTGACACTCAACACTTTGACTGCCAGTTTTCTCAGTTTTGCGTTAGTCAGCAGTTCTTAATCGTATGACTGGTTTTCGCTGCGAGTTCAATCGCTCAGACCTGTCATAAAAATGGTTTCACGACCGTCTGTTATCTATGGTCATAGCAGCCGTTCGGCTAATTTAAATCGAGTAACTGTTGATTGCTCAAACCGGAAGTAAACGAAAACCCAGCCACGTCCGCTTTGGTGACGAAGCTGAACATTTTTTTGATTTGAATTCAGCTCTAATAAACGTATTCTTGTGACAAAAGCAATAGTGTCATATCCAATATTAAATGACTCCAATTGGCAAAAACTTCCCCATCAGAGTTAACACTCGACTGTCCGGTTTTAGGCTCTCAGCCGCCTGATTCAATTCCCTTGTGACTGCTTTGCCCAATATTGCAGACGTAGCTATTTTTTTCATTTACTTCCGGTTTGAGCGATCACCGGGCGGTAAGCCCCAGTTATTCCAAATATTGAATATCTTGAAAAAAAACAACGACACCAAAAGTAATTGAGCACCCAATCACAGCTTAATCAACAAGCATAAATTGATGGGTGTATTGTTATTTTGGGTGTCTTGATTGTTATTGATTGATCATGATCAATAAATACCCTTTTAA
>TARA_R110002153_G_scaffold69551_3_pt1 | contig 13729 bp, 14 predicted proteins | sample TARA_R110002153 | Tara Oceans TARA_R110002153 (sample SAMEA4398193) | marine metagenome | biome: Polar Biome; feature: [SRF] surface water layer (ENVO:00010504); material: water (ENVO:00002006), including particulate matter (ENVO:01000060) such as... | depth 5 m
GGTAAATGTTCATGTTCAAGCGGTGGCCGGGTCGGGTAAATCCACATCCGTTTTTTCTATATCAAAGGCGCTCCCGGATAAAAATATATTACTTCTTACTTATAATTCAAGTCTGAGATTGGAAACCAAAGAAAGAGCTCAAATATTGAATCTAACAAACATGGAAGTACATACATTTCATTCATTGGGTGTGAATTATTATACAGAAAACGCACATACTGATACGGGGTTACGTCAGTCATTATTATATAAATATGTCCCTCGAAAACCGATAAAGCCGTTCGACATCTTGGTGATTGATGAGAATCAGGATTTGACGCAGCTTTATTATATGTTTGTCGTTAAATTTTTGTTAGATTATGGCCAAAAAATTCAAATCATATGTTTGGGTGACGAGCGTCAATGTATATACGATTTCAAAGGAGCCGACTCGCGATTTTTATCAATGTGTGATAAATTATGGGAGTCTTTCATTCATTTACGTAATCCGAATTTTGTTAAATGTCATTTGAAGACGTCTTATCGAATCACTGACCAAATGGGAAAATTCGTCAATGAATGTTTATACGGAGATGAAATAATGAAAACCTGTCGTTCAGGAGAGAATGTAGTATACATACGCAATAGTCGACAAAACACCGAATCCTTTATTATTTTTTCGATAAAAAGGTTATTAGAATGCGGTGTTAAACCTGACGAGATTTTTATTCTATCCGCATCTGTTAAAGGTGTTAATAGTCATGTGCGTAAACTAGAAAACTGTTTGGTAGAGGAGAATATACCATGTTTTGTCCCGATGTTTGAAACGGAAAAATTAGATGAACGTGTAATCCAAGGGAAAATCGTGTTTTCAACTTTTCATAGCGTCAAAGGGCGACAAAGAAAGTACGTGTTTTTGTGCGGATTTGACAATAATTACTTTCAACATTTTGCGCGAGATATGGACCGCGAGCTGTGTCCAAATACCATTTATGTTGGATGTACACGCGCAATAGAACGACTATACTTGATTGAATACGACCATTTTCCGAATGACCGACCATTTGAATTCCTGAAAAAAACACATCACGATTTCATCAATTGTGAATATATGGATTTCAAGGGTATGCCTCGTTCTTATTACCGTCGCAGTGAATCACTCGATTATACATCTACGAAGCATTTTGAAAGTCCTAGTAAAATAGTACAATTTATAGGCGAAGACGTATTATATTCGATTACTCCAGTTATAGATGAAATCTTTCATAAAAATAGTAGTCTCGATTTAAATGTTATAGATATACCAAGTGTAGTAGAAACCGACCACGGATACGAAGATGTGAGTAATTTAAATGGAATCGCAATCCCGTTTTTATTTTATGAAAAAATGTGTCAAAACAATTTACTGAATACACTTATTGATTCGTGTGTCAAAGATATGAAAACTGAACACCGTTTTTTACGCGATTTAGTTAAATCTTTGCCCGACCATTGCAGTTCAATCACTGACTATTTATATATGTCCAATATTTTGGTGAGTATACAAGAAAAATTATATTTCAAACTGAAACAAATCAAAAAGGAACAATATAATTGGCTTTCTTATAGTATTATAACACAATGTTTACTGCGCCTAGAAAGTTATATAGATACAAGCGACAAAGATTCAATGAAATTCGAGTATAATTTTATCAATTATAATAGCGAAGAGTTACATAAAAAGGTAGACGAACATTTAAAACAATATTTTCCAAATAAAGAATTTCGATTTAGTGCGATTTTAGACGTTGTAAATAATGAAACCATATACGAACTAAAATGTACAAACTCTATTACAATAGAACATAAGGTACAATTAGTGTTTTACGCCTTTCTTTGGAAACTTTGCGAACTACCTGACAAAGAATTCATTTTATTCAACATAAAAACGGGCGAACGATTCGAATTAAAGGGAACTTTCGAACAAATAAACTTTATTATCGTCACTCTATTAAAAGGAAAATATGACGAACGGGGAAAAAAAAATGAAGACGATTTTCTCGCCGAAAATATAAAAATAATGAATACTATGACAAGTGTACATTTAATGGATTCGATTTACAAATCTATTTGTGAATACGACAATTAGACGGTCTATTACATCGCTTACCATTATTCAATATATGACCACATATATATTTATAATATCCTTGTGCGAACTTCTTTTTATTTGCGTTCCATGCTGCGATTGCGCCGTCAAAATCTATATTTACTTCATATTCTGTATTTGTATGTACGAGTACCCTTGTTTGACTTCGTGTTAATACCATTGTAGTTTATGAAAATGAATTCATTTTTAAATAATCAATCAATTTTTTATACTGTATGATTATATATGAACTTTTCGAATAATCCACAATCAGTTTATAATGGTGCTATTTCCGGACAAAGAAATATGTTTCTTAGTTCGTCCCTTGCTGCGATTATAATCGGTTTTAGCGATAAATTCCATAATCCATATATTATAGCAACTGTGAGACTATTGGGGTGTATAATTTTTTTATTGTCCATAACCATTGGTTATTTATCGAATCATGATTTTCGATTTTATTTAGATAAAATGGGTGATGAATTGCCCGAGTATATTCCAGTGGATGATTGGAAATTATGGACTTTGATAGTATATGTGTATATTACAATAATCGCAATTATTGGGCTATTATATATATTACGAAATATTGCGTTTAACAAAAAATAATTTAGCTAATAAATATAAAAGTAACTTTAGTATTATACTAATGTCGTCTTATGTTGAATCAATGCTTAATTATTTACAAGAATTTAAACAAAATGAACAAGTCGTTGGTTATTGCGATTATTTTATCACTATGAAAAATAAGGTGATGAATATCACAATACCATATACGCACAGAACCGCCACCGATGTTTATCAAGACGATGATATCGAAAATCAATACGAAAAAATTTATGTTACCACCGCAGTAGTAAGCGGAAATGTTTGGGTAAACACAATGATTATTGGTCTTGAACTATCAAAACATGCTTATATCGCATTTATTAATTATATCGCAGTGTTACAGCAATTATATGTAAATAATGGTGTTACTGTAGTCGAATCGACGAATAATGATTGTGACTCGGCATCTAGTGATGAATACGAAGTAGTAAATGACAAAAAAAATGATTAATTCGCAAAAGGATGAAAATATTTTATAGATTATTCTATAAAATATTCATAATATATTAAAAAAATGACAAACAGCAATTCGATTGCTTAGATATGGGTGTATGCTGTACTATAAATGATTCGTTTTTATCATAATTAATAATCTCCTTTTCGAAATCTTTGACAAAAGAGGCCATTATTTTTACAATTTCTTTGTTTAAATGTAAATCTTTGTCAAAGAATAAATTGAAATACCAATCGTATAAATACCATTCCATTGTAATCTGCTTCGTTTCTCGATTGTACCCATCGTATACGATTTTACGTCCCAACATTTCTATAATGTGTGAGAATTTTGATGCGTCGAACTCGAAATTGGGAAAGGATTTCTTCTTTCGTATAGCAAATTTTTCCAATTCTCTGTCGAATCCATTTCCTATATTTACATTGCCATAGTCAATTATATATACACGCCCTACAAAAATAGGGTTTATTGTTCCATCTTTGTTAACGGCCTGTTTCGTTATTATTTCGTCCTTGTTTATCATTATATTTCCCATATGTAAATCATCGTGAATACATCTCAAAGTAAATAATTCTACCAATCGATATATTATCTGAACAAACATAAACAAAGAATTACTGGTGATTTCCCTTTTTTTGATTTCTATAATTAATTCATTCATATCAAAAAAGCTTCCAAATATTTTGCTAGGAGTAGTATACATATTAAAAAACTTGTACCCATTTACACAATCCAAATATGGCATAATTATTATACCAACTTTCATGTCATCTTTGTAATTTTCAAAACAATTAAAAATGGAATTCTCGTCCAAAATATTTGTTATTTCCATTAACGACAAAGATTTGAAAAAATAGTGTAAATTTGACATAGAATCGGAGAACGTTCTTTGTGAATCTAAAATAAAACAATCATATATTGGAATATTCATATTCATATTATGTCTTTGTAGGTTATAAATATAATTCTGTACATTTATCTCTCTATAGAACATGTCTTCTGTCGATGTGGATATTTTTTTGAATACATTGAACTGTAAAAAACGATTGTCATCTGTATCTTTGTCACACAATGGAATTATTTTCAAAAATAACATATCTTTAAAATTATCTGGCTTGTCTTTCAAAAATTCCATTTTATATCCTATGCTATACGAACCGCTACTTGCGTATGAAAAACTTACAGTCTTATTTATTAGTCCATCATGTAAATAATTTGGTATAGTCATTTATATGATGCGTTTATAATAAATTATTCAGATAATATAACAATATTTCAATACGCCATTTTTATTTACCAAATCAAACACTAGTCGGTTTCCACTTTCGTCCATTTTTAAATAGAAATTATCAGTTGCGTCATACATATCTTTATGTTGATGTACTTTATAATCGATTTCGCGATATTCGCTTGAACTACCTACTATAAACTGATTGAACTTATAATTTTCATAGCGCTGTTCGATGTATTGAATGTTATGTTCGTGACCACATATATATGTCCTCACGTCATATTTTTCAAAGATTGGCATCAGTTTATTACATAACGGACCTAGACATTGATTATAACAACCGTTACTGATTAACGGATAGTGACCTAATACTATCTTATTAATAGCCCGACTTTCACTGAGTGATGTTTTCAACCATTCCAATTGTTTTTCTTCTAATTCTTTGTATGTTTTATTATGTACGCGAATCATATCTCTACAATTAATACTACAATGATTTGGAAGTAATTGAATTGTGTCCAATAAAAATAATTCGGTTTTTTCTGAAAATTTGTATTTATAATAAAAATCTTTGCTCATTACAAATGGTGACGTCAATTGAGCATAAGGATTACCTTCATAATCGTGATTTCCTAAAACACTATAAATATTATGAAATTTTAAACGTTCAAAAATAGATTTATACACATCCCATAATGGGTCAGTCACTGTAAGTACACCATTATTATAAAAATTGTCACCCAATAAAAAAATTTTTTCACCCAAGCGAAATCTGGATTTTATAACGCCAATTATCTGTTCTAACTCTGTATTGAGACAACCAATATCACCCAAGAAATAACAACCTGGTTCCATCTTTATTAAATGAGTATATTTATATAATATAAGTGTTTAAACCCTTTATACCGGCGAATGATTCGTATTTTTATTCAAATACACATTCAACGCTGACTATGGATTGGGTCGGATATACTCATTCGTCTATTATTGTCATGATATCTTGATACAAATGTTATTGTTGGCGCCTTCGGTTGATTGTATACCACCGAAACCATTTTTGGTACTTTAATGGAAAGAACGATGGTCTTCATGATAGTGTTATAAGAGAGGGATTTGTACATATATCAAAATGGTGTAAAAACAAATCAATTTTTATTTATATTCGCTGTTTTCAATCCATAAATTGCCCACCATTAGCTTAACAATTTTACATTTATATGTCTTTTCTATTTCATCCAGACATTCATTACTATATTTTACAATGTGTTTAACTTCGTTCAACGTATTTACAAGAAGCCTTTGTTTATCATCATCAATATCATCCGAACCTATATCCCCCAGTATATCACTGAATCGATAAAGTATATCAGTCGCGGTGTTTATAAACATTATGTATACCAAGTAAATATCCCGCTTCTTTGAATTCTTTTTGTCATTTTTTTGGAGCGTACATTTGAACTCTTCCTGGGTCATTAGATTACGCAAATAACGTATTCGCAAATCCTGATTATTCAATACATCATCTACTCGATATCGTTCTATCACCGCAAATCGATAATGGATCAACATACGACAAGTTTCGCGAACAAATCTGCGAAAACAATAGGTTATCGGATTTATACCCAATCTATGCTCCAATGCTCGCGCAAAGTAATTGTCGATTTCGCGACCACATTGAACTTCATTGTGGTTCGCTGGTATTTCCCCTCCTGTACGTCGCATCCATTCGTAATAATGTGGATTATGAATATTTGTTTCGATTCGTCCTGTGCGCCAACTGAATGCGGTATGACAATCTGGACACCACATTTGGTCGCATCCGTCGATTTTCGAAATACCCACTCCACAATTAGGACATGATTTTGTATCATTTGAAATCATAGCAATCGTGGCCTTCAGTTCTTCGTCACATGTGTGCGGTATATCACGGTCGATACCTTTATTTTCATGACAATCTGAGCAAAAGAAGTTGCTACAAATACCACATTTCCATTGACTGCTCAGAAATCCCCGACATTGTTCATCCGGACATGCTTTAATGAAACGAGCACGTTCGCGATTGACATTACGATTCATAAGTCGATTCCGTTCAATCCTTTTTGAAGTGATACGACGCTCAATTTCTCTAATTTTTTTATACTCTTCGGTAATTTCCGCATCTATATTTTCCGCTGCTATCATATTTTCAACTACAGGTTGAGTAGCAGGTAATAATGCCCGTTCTTTGTCAAAAAGAATATTCTCCTTATGAGATTTTAACTTACCTATCACGAAATTATGGGAAAAGTTATGGGCTATGAATTTGTTTGTCCACGGCCGATTACAGGCACCGTTCATACATTTGGGCACAGATTCGATTAATATATATCGTTCCATACACTGTTTACATGCCTCGAAATCGCAATATTCGCATTTTATTGCTTTACGTTTCTGGGTACTGTAAGGTTCAACACAAATAGCACATTCATTCATGATAACTAGATTTTATACATTATTCTATGTTTTTTATTTAATGATCAATTTTTTTCTCATATTAACAAAGATTTTGTAATAATTTATAAAATCTTTGTACATTGTGTTAAATATTTATTTTTTCATTCTGCGTTTCGTTGTTTTTCCTCCATTGCGTTTTCTACGCATAGTGCCTTTTCTTCCTCCATATAAAGAGGATGAATCAGATGATACATGAGATGAATTAGATAAAGATGATACTGAGCCTGACTTTTTTCCTTCTTTTCTTCTTTTCCTTTTATTTGTTTTATTTTGTAAGAACTTTTTTAATCTTATCATATTATTTTCGATCATTTTTTTATTTTCAATTTTAGATTTTCTTTCAAAAAAATTAGAATAATTTTCAGGTTTTTTAATATTAACTTTATTATCGCTCATTATATATAATCGTTATAAATTATTAATTAATCAAATGTTTTATTTATATATCCTTTATATCGATCACCTCATTCATATACGGTAATATTTCTTCGTCGTGTGTTACAATGACCAGAGTCTTATTTTTACATTCTTCTATAATCATTTTGATGACCTTCACTCGTGTATCAGGGTCTAGCGCGGATAAGGGTTCATCAATCAATACTATTTTCGACGGTTTCAATATTCCGCGAATCAACATAGTAACCTTCTGCATACCACCTGACAAATTAGTACCGTGAACACCACATGACGATTGAATACCATCGCTCAATTCGCTAAATACATCATCCAATTTATATTTCTTCAATTTATCAATGATTATTTGTTCATCCATGTTATTACCATAATTCATGTTATACAAAACAGTTTCGTTAAACAAATTGGTATTTTGATTGATATAATTGACTTGTGTACGCAAATATTCATTACGAGCTTCTGTGATATCCACTCCATCGATTGTAATTTCACCACCTTCAATGGTGTTCAAGTTCAACATCAGCTTCAATAGCGTACTCTTACCCGAACCGGACTGTCCTACTATCGCCACCTTATCGCCACCTTTAATATTCATATTCAAATTCTCGAATAAATAATCCGAACCTTCTTTGTCATGTTTGAAATATATATCTTTAAGTTTTATTTCACCGGATTCTATGAAATTTGTGCGATATTTCTTCTCATCTGGTGCGAATATTTGTTCTAGAAATTCCTTAGACCCATTTATAATTCCAAGTTTATATATAATTTGATGAACAAACGAATTATTAACCCATGAAAAATAGTTATGATATTGACCTAAAATTAACACAATCACAATCGCATTTTTATTAGATAGTTTTCCGTCTTTGAGCAAATAATACATTACTATTATTCCAATAATATAACCAAGTAGAATAATCGCTTGAGTTAAATAAACAATAATAGCCTCAACTGACATGATTTTCTTAACCATATCTGCGTGTATCTTTTCGAATTCATCATTTTTATTCAATTGTGTATCTACTTCATTATTGATGTATATATTCATTAAGTTATCTAAACTATCTTGTATATTTTCACTTAAATTTGAGTTAAAGTATTGTTCCTTTTCCGAAATCATATTTATCAGTTTATTCATTCCAAAATATTGGATTGTAACACATAATATAGTAGTTATTAATAAAACATTGGCAATTTTTGAATTCTTTGTGTATAAATAAAGCACAATGAAAAAAGAAATCAATATCTCAGGAATTACACGTGTTAGGCCATATTGGGTTATATCTTTGAAATTTCGTCCTAATTCCATGATACGAGATAAATATTCACCGGTTTTGATATGTTCAAATTCATTAGAGAATGCGTTTATCGTTTTTTCATAAATACTACTGCGAATAAACGCCTGAAATCTAGGGACAATATCGGATTCATATAAATATTTTAAAGCACTGAAAATAAGACTGATAAACCATACAAATGATATTAAAGATAATATACCTGCGAAATTCTGGGTTTTGATATTATTAAAAACGTCGAAAATACTTGGATAATTTTTGATTTCTTTCAATGTATCAAACAGTTTACCATATAATTCTGGGATAATCACGGCATCTATTGGCATTAGTAGAAATACTAACAAAAAATATAGAATTATAGATAACCGATTTTGATTAAAAAAATTACTTAATATTTCGATAAACATATATAAATTGTTTATATAAATATATATAAAAAATTGATTATTCTTTCGACAAATAACATATCTCATAAAACCTCAATTAATGATACTATGACCGACTACTTGCGCGAATCTGTCAGGAAGGCATACATATTAGAGACACAGTTAAAAATATTGATTGCCGAGACTCGTATCAAAGAGGCCATCAATTTCACATGTTTGATATGTATGGAACCCATGGACGTGTATTTGAAGCCGCCATGTAAGCATTATGTATGCGCACCATGTTTCGATAAAAGTGTCCATTCCATCAATGGTAACAAATGTTGTATTTGTCGCAAAGCCTTATGTTTACCAAATCAAGTCAAAACGTAAATCCCCGATAAAACCATGGCTATACCTATGATTTTATACATCGTAAATGTCTCGGAAAATGCCACGAAACCCAATAACAAAAGCAACATTGTCTCGAACCCCGCCATAATCGTTCTAATTCCACCTATTGAATTCTTTGTACTAATGCTATAAAACCAAAAAATATTGCCAAACACGAAACATAAACCACCCGCCGCTGCACATAATAATTTCGGCATTTTTTCATCACTCAATATATTCGTAATATAATTTTTGTCATTGGCACGGAAAAATATTATCGCAATACATGCGACAATCCCAATTATTAAACTAAATATTATCCACGTGTTTATATAATCATTGTCCTTGTCAAATGACTTGCGCAGAAAATATTGTCCTATAACAAAAAGCGCAGTTCCGCATAAAATGCTATATACGTATATGGGAATGCTCATTTATTATAATCATATATTATAATAAATTTATACCGATGCGGTTTTCGGTTGCGGTACCAATACGATAACTTTATCCGGGTCAACATCATTGAATTGTACCTTTTTTTTCAAGTAAGCACTGTAAAAAATATTGGGTTTGGTATTCACCGTGTTATATACATCATATACTTTGGAACCCATAAATAGCAAATTCGTCAAATACACTGTGACGGTTTTGCTATCCAAATAATGACTATATACGACAATTGAACTTAACGCCGAGTTAATTATGAAAATACCCGTACATAATTTCCCAGCCGTTTGATAGTACATATCATAACCAAGTATTGATTGTTTTTTACTGTGTTCCAGTTTTTCAAGTGCTTGACCAACCGATTCATTATCTACTGAATTAAATCGATTTACCTCTAAATATGTAATAAGTTTGTTCTCGCGTTTTACTTCGATGTAATACAAAAATAGAAATGATAAAAGTGTCAATGAATTAAATGCCACTGTAATTCGCGATAATACATCACTTCTATCTATATTTTGGTCGATTGAACATACATCATCGCCACATTTTTGCGGAACGAACACCACTAGAAATGCGCCCATTAACACACGATATAGTTCCAACATCAGTGTACTTGCGACATTCATTTTTTGTTTTGTATCTTGGTCTTCGTGGGTTTCTAATATAGGTACACTAATCGGTTGTCCCTGCACTTTCTCTTCAGTCGAAGACATTATATATTATTAACACACTATTTTTATTACTTTTTATATTTCTATTCATTATTATAATATTTCTCCTAGCTATTTTTTCATATTAAATATCATCAATATTGAAATTCTCGTCCATTTCGGGAATTACTTGTGGAGCCACCGCCATACACTCCTCATTGCTAAAAACGAATTCATCATTCTCGCTTGTCCCTTCCAATAAAACACCCACCGGTGTTTCGATAATACCTATCAAATCACAATTTTTTCGCTCGGATTCCCATTCACGAAGACCCACTACGACTATACTATTCATTGCTACCGTATTATGTCGCTTGTTTTTACCGCGGAACTTGCCGCGAATATGACAACACATACTCGTTTTATCGTCTTGAAGCTCAACCTGACACATACCGTTACCAAACATCTTGGTCACCTTCGCATACTTCTCCGATGGATGCGACGGCTCTATCGTAATGTTTCGAACATTGTTTGTTGCCTTGCGCGCTTGCGACTTGTGCTTAGAACCACCGTGAGTATTCTTTACCATTCTTCTTGTATAATATGCGAGATTTTATACTAATATTATATTACTATAAAAATAAATCAATTTTTATGTAAACGGTGAATTTACCTTTTACATGATAAATATAGCGAATTATGGATTAACTACATGCCTCATTAAAATAACGAATTATTTTCTCATCTAATATTTTATTACAATTATCTATTTTGATTTTGAGAGCGTATTGCGCCTTTTTCTTAAATTCCTTAATATGTCTCTCATTTTCCCCCCATATGTCGATAATACTACGTTCCAAATCAATTTGACTATCAAGTAATTCTTTCAAGAATTTTTCTAATGCTTTAATTAAAATCCCGACACTTTCCATAATCTTATCTCTATTTTCACTTATTAGATTATTCAATGCTTTACATGCCGAAGTAATTATTAAAATATATTTCGTCAAATATGGTACTCCTTTTAAGTACGCTGCTCGCTTTATAGTTTTTGCGGATATTAAGCCATTTGCTATGTCGATTCCTTCATCTACCGGCTGTAATGGTATATCTTTCAATGATTGTGTAATTATATCTATTATTTCAAAACTACTATAATTATTATAAGGACTCATTTCTGGTGCTGCTGCTACTGCTGGTCTTTTTTTTACAGTAGGCTTTTTAATTTCTTTTTCTTTTCGGATGAAGAAGACTCACTAGATGAAATATCATTTCCAAGAAATCTTGATAATAACTTCAATCCTTCTATTGGTACGGGACTTTCCGAACTAGACGACGAAGCCGACGAAGCCGATTTTCGTCTAACTCTTGAATATACCTTTTTAACACGTTTAACTCTTGTTTTTCCAGGCAGAATTATATATATAACATATAAATAATTAATTAGTCAGAAAGAATTTATAGAAGTCCGGTCGCAAATATTTAAACATGCGATAATCAGTTTGATATAAACTCCATTTTGTCGAATCAATTAGCGTTTTAAACAAAGGTGTTTGAATCGCGGCCATTATTTTATCCCCTTCGCGTTCGGATTTTATAGGTATACCAAAACATATCTGACTCATACCCAAGTTACCTTCATAATCATTCTGTATTGTATGGGCATACTGTTTCTCATTAAAACTTAATATCACTTTCGGACGACCAAAATGACCTAAACTACGGTCACGAGTATAGTATATTCCAACCCCTTTTTTTGTAATTGTATGTATAACTGGGTATTTATACTCATCATTCTTTGTAGCACTTATATTCTTATTCGTTTTATGTGTACTATAAAAATTGTCATGTATCACATCTATTCCTTTATCTTCCGTGGTGAAGATTTTACTAAATTTATTATAAGCATAATTAGGTAAAAAGGGTAATTCGGAAATGTTTATACTGTGTTTTTCGCCAGTTTCATCAATGATTTTAGTATTCTTTGTATTACTTATATTTTGTAAAATATATAAATCGAAACGACTATTTACATCAAATATTTCAAATCCTTGTTTTTTACCATATATATGTAAATATAACATTTGTTTCTTTGACAAAAGCTCCCACATATGATGATAGCGCCCTAACCCTCGCCAATTCGCTGGATGGATAAATCCCATGTATCCATTCGGTTCCAGTAATTCCAATGAATATATCGCAAACTTATCGTAAAGCGTTTTTGCGCCAGAGTTAGTTCCATTTCTTTGTTCATCCTTTGTATCATTCCATGGCGGATTACCTAATATTATATTAAATTTCGACCATCCTGGTATTTTTGTCCACATCAAATCCAAGTAATTACCTACATATATATTTGCGTTTTTACCAAAGACGAGTTTTATTATTTTCGCATTTTTTGGGTTTAATTCAATCATATAAATCATGTTTTTGACAATATGTTCGGCGCGTTTTACTTGATTTTGTTCGAATTTTTTAAGACCAATCATTAATTTATGAAAAATGAATAAGGCAAAATTACCAGTACCGGCACATGGGTCTAACCATTTATAATTTGGATTCGTCCATACATGTCTAGGTAGATTATTTAGTATTTCTTCTACCAATTCAATTGGTGTAAATACTTCACCGTATCTATTTTTATTGTCAATATTAATATTTTGATACATATATTTGACATTATTATTAAAAATTAATTTAGATAGTTCCATTTAATATTTACAAAGATTTATATTTTACTTGTTCATTTATTATGTAAATAAAATCTTTGTTTTATATATAATGAGCAGTAGTGGCACATTCGATACTGTAAGCTTAAACAGTTCACCCAAAAGTAGTATATCCGCATCATCTCTAAAGAACAACGATTACTACACATTACCTCCGGCACCTAGTCCTAACCAAAGTCCTAGCCCCATCCAAAGTCCCCATTCTCGTTCTAGTACCAGGTCTCGTTCGTCCGAAGGACACGTAAAAGAAAAAAATAAGGGTATAAAAGAGCAAATATCAGACCAAACAAAAGAACTGAGAAAAGCAATAAAGACATCTGGAAAAAATATCAAAAGATTTTCAAAAAGCATTTTTAATAGATTTATCCTAAAAAGACAACCTCTATTGGGCAAAAATGTCACTAAATCGCATAAAGGTGGTAAGAAAAGAAATACTAGAAAAAAAAGAAGAAGATAAATAATATTTATTTTTCCATTAATATCATATTATTATATAATATTAACATTTTAACTGCGTTATAGTGTTCTCTTTGGCT
>TARA_R110002153_G_scaffold9468_1_pt1 | contig 13726 bp, 10 predicted proteins | sample TARA_R110002153 | Tara Oceans TARA_R110002153 (sample SAMEA4398193) | marine metagenome | biome: Polar Biome; feature: [SRF] surface water layer (ENVO:00010504); material: water (ENVO:00002006), including particulate matter (ENVO:01000060) such as... | depth 5 m
GATAAAGCCTACAAGGACATGAAGGCTGGCTGGCCTAAAAAGAAGAAGAAGACATAGCTGTGCAAGATGAGCGCCTCACTCGGATTGAGGATAAATTGGACGCACTATCCAACGCAGTCGTAACACTCGCTCGAATGGAGGAGCGTATGATTACGTTGTTCAAGCGCATGGATCATTACGATGATGAACAGAAGCACATGTGGGATCGCATACGGAAGCTAGACGAAATTAGTAAGTCTAGAGGCCAGAAGCTACATTTCATGGAACGCATCTGGTGGATTTGCCTGACAGCAGCGGTTGGTGCAGGATTTGTGTACATGAGGACATTGGGATGACACCGTTAATTAAAGAGAAAAAACTGTCTGAGAAGCAGGAAATGTTCCTAGATGCACTGATCACAGATGCAAAAGGCAACATCAGGGAAGCCATGCGAATGGCTGGATATTCGGACACTACAAAGATCGCAGAAGTCGTAGGTCCCCTTAAAGAACAGATCACTGAAAAGGCATCTATGGTTCTGGCGATGAATGCGCCAAAGGCCGCCTTCGGTATTGTGGGAGTGTTAGATGATCCTAGTGCAATGGGCGCTAGGAACTCAGTTGCAGCAGCTCGTGAAATCCTAGACCGCACAGGTCTGGTGAAGAAGGAGCAAGTCGAGGTGACAGGCGTAGAAAACGGCCTGTTTATCTTGCCCCCAAAGAAGATCGAAATAGATGAAATGGGAACAGAAGAGTAGGCCCAATCCTACTGCAAAGATACCTTACGCTTATAATGCAAGCGAAGATGACCCTCTAGTATTAATCCCTGACCCAGAGCAGGTTGAGATAGTAGAACAAGCCTTTGTATACCTAGAGAACGGACACTCCCTTCGGGAAACTGCTAATTGGGTTTCGGAACAGACGGGAGTACGGATTTCCCATCAAGGCATCAGCAATTTATGGCGGATGCATAAGGGTGGGGATAGTGTGCGCCAAAAGGATCTGAACAAACAGAACCGTAAGCGTAAACCTAAGACTGCATCAGGAAAGGTTGAAGCTAAACTCAAGCGCAAGATCACAGACGCCAAGCGTATGCGAACTATGGCTGAGAAGAAGCTAAAATCAAAACAACAGCCTGAAGAAGGCTTGATGCAACCCTACGTGGGGATAAGTGAAGGATTAGATTTTGAGGCCACACCTCAAGAACGTGAAATCATCTTCAAACCAAACACGGGTCCCCAAACAGAATTTTTGGCGGCACCGGAAAGAGAAGTCCTATATGGGGGCGCTGCCGGAGGTGGAAAATCCTACGGGCTACTCGCAGATCCCTTACGATATTTTTCAGTACCTGAGTTCAACGGACTCATCCTTAGACGGACAAATGACGAACTCCGTGAACTGGTCTGGAAAAGCCAAGAATTGTATCCAAAAGCGTACCCGGGAGCGAAATGGGCGGAGAAGAAGAGCCAATGGACGTTCCCAAGTGGCGCTAAATTATGGATGACATATCTGGAACGTGATGAAGACGTTCTTAGATATCAGGGTCAGGCTTTTAGTTACATTGGAGTGGATGAACTCACCCAATATGCCACGCCCTTCAGCTGGCAATATTTAAGATCACGACTTCGTACAACTAATCCTGACCTGCCTGTATTTCTTCGGGCGACAAGCAATCCCGGCGGCCCCGGCCACCAATGGGTAAAAAAAGCCTTTGTAGACCCCGCTCCTGCAGGAAGGGCATTCGATGCTACAGACATTGAGTCTGGAGAAGTCCTTAGATACCCAGAAACTCATGAGAAGGCTGGTCAAGCACTATTTCAACGCAGGTTTATACCTGCAACACTTAGGGACAACCCCTACCTGTTTAAAGATGGCACCTACGAAGCCAACTTGTTATCGCTTCCAGAAATGCAGAGGCGACAACTACTAGATGGGGATTGGGCGGTTGCTGATGGTGCGGCATTTGGCGAGTTCAGGCAATTAACTCATGTATGTGAGCCGTTTGAAATACCCCATGAATGGCGTCGATTTAGGTCCGCTGACTTCGGTTATAGTTCCTATAGTGCGGTACACTGGTTTGCTATTGACCCCAGTTATGAAACACTTTATGTTTACCGTGAACTGTACCTTAGTAAACACACGGGCAGGGACTTATCTAAAGCCGTACTTAGTGCCGAAATAGGCGATAACATACAGTACGGAATCCTCGACAGCTCATGCTGGCACCAAAGAGGAAACATCGGACCCAGCATAGCAGAAGAGATGATAGCGGAAGGCACAAGATGGCGTCCGTCTGATCGATCTTCAGGAGCTAGGGTTGCAGGTAAAAACAGACTTCATGAATTACTAAAAGTAGACGAAGAAACAGGAACCCCGGGCATAGTGTTTTTTAACAATTGCCGACAAATTATCGCAGATATTCCTGTTATACCGTCTGACCCAAAAGGCACGGATGATATTGATCCCCGATATGCCTCAGACCACGCATATGACTCGATAAGGTACGGCATCATGTCCCGACCTAGAGCATCTTCACCATTTGATTTTGGAGACAAACCCATAAACAGATGGCAACCCTCTGACTCAGTATTTGGATACTAATATGGCTTTAATGACTAGACCGGAAGATATTTCACCAGATACTCCTACCGAAAATGCAAGTGTGGTGGCTCTGAAAGAGGATGGTAACGTAGAAGAAGAAAACCTTGAGTTTTCTGGTCTAGTTGCATACGTCCGGGACCGCTACGAACGGTCTAAAACACGGCGTCAATCTGATGAAGATCGCTGGCTTATGGCATACAGGAATTATCGGGGTCTTTATGGCCCAGAAGTTCAATTTACTGATACCGAAAAGTCCAAAGCATTTATTAAGATTACCAAGACTAAGGTTTTGGCTGCATACGCACAGGTAACAGATGTTCTGTTTGCTGGCAGCAAGTTTCCTATTGGTATTGAGGCTTCCCGCTACCCTGAGGGGGCTGAGAAGTCCATGAACTTTGAGGCGCAGACACAGACAGGGCCTGATGGTAAGTCCCCACTGCGTCCTATTAGTCCTCGCCCTGAATTATTGGAAAAAGCAGGTCCATACAAAGACCGATTAGACCCAGTTAAGGATTCATTGCAGGAAGGTCCCGGCGCTACGCCTACTTCCGCTACGTTTGAGCCAGCTAAAAGGGCAGCTCAACTGATGGAGGGTCTAATACATGACCAGCTTGATGAATCTGATGCAGATAAGCACTTACGCTCGGTAGCCTTTGAATGTGCCTTGTTTGGTACAGGTGTTTTGAAGGGTCCGTTTGCATATGACAAGGAATACCCTCGCTGGAATGCTAAAGGTGAGTACGAACCTACATTTAAAACCATACCCAAGGTAGAATCTGTTTCTATCTGGAATATGTACCCTGATCCTGACGCACGTAACATGCAGGACTCAGAATATGTAATTCAACGCCATCGTTTAAGCCGCACACAGGTACGGGCACTTAAAAACCGTCCATTCTTCCGTGAGGAAAGCATCGAGTTAGCAATCGATTTCGGTGCTGACTATACCCAACAGTATTGGGAAGAAATCCTAGAAGATAACCAAACTCAGTCCGACATTGAGCGCTATGAAGTCCTAGAATATTGGGGAGTCATCGACAATGAAACTGCTGAAGCTGCAGACCTAGCACTACCTGAAGAATTAAGTGACAAAGACGAAGTTCACGTCAATGCATGGATCTGTAACGGCCAAGTGTTGCGTCTGGTGATGAACCCCTTCACTCCAACCCGCATTCCTTACTCGGCGGTGCCTTACGAGCTTAATCCTTACGGATTCTTCGGTATTGGCGTTGCTGAGAACATGGAAGATACGCAGTTATTGATGAATGGCTTTATGCGGATGGCCGTGGACAATGCTGCTCTATCGGGCAACCTATTAGTAGAAGTTGATGAGACAAACTTGGTCCCGGGACAGGATATGTCCATATACCCGGGCAAAGTGTTTCGGAGACAAGCGGGTGCCCCCGGACAGGCCATCTTCGGAACTAAGTTCCCTAACGTCAGCCAAGAACTCATTATGATGTTTGATAAAGCCCGGCAGCTTTCGGATGAAAGCACTGGTATGCCTTCATTTGCGCATGGACAGACAGGCGTTACCGGGGTGGGACGAACTGCTTCGGGTATGTCGATGTTGATGGGTGCTGCGGCACAAGGCATCAAATCCGTAGTTAAGAATGTCGATGACTACCTTTTGGCACCTCTAGGTAAATCCTTATTTTCATTCAACATGCAGTTTAACTATAACGAGGACCTTCAAGGTGACCTCGACGTAGTTGCCCGTGGCACTGAAAGCCTGATGCGTAACGAAATCAGGTCACAGCGTTTGATGCAGTTCATGCAGCTTTCTGGTAATCCAGCAATGGCTCCCTTCATCAAGTTTGACTACGTTTTACGTGAAATTGCAGCCTCAATGGATCTGGATGAAGACTACATCATGAATGATCCTCGTGAGGCTATGGTACAGGCTAAGTTGATGGCGGAGATGGCAGCTTTGATGCCACAGGCCGCACAGGCAGCACCACAGTCCCCTGATCCTACCAACAGCGGTGGCGGTCAGGCAGTTCCGGGCAATGCACCAGAACCGGGCGCACCCGGATTTACGGGCGGCGGCGGCGGAGACAATGGTGGCAATCCGCCACCTCAAGCACCTCAAGGGCAACCTCAATAATGTGGGTACTGATGTTCTTTCAGCTAATAAATAACAACCTAAGTCACTACCAAATCGGCCAGTATCCTACTCAAGAAGAATGCGCCCGACAGACTGACAGAGCCACCGTTCTGGTAACAACCAGCAACATAGCGCTCTACTGCTTTGAGGTAAAATAATGGACAAATTATTCTACCGAAAACTCCTAATTATGGTGAACGACACAGCGCACATGGAGTTGCTCCATAGCTACGTGGCTGGCCGAATGGACATACTGCGGGGTCAACTTGAAACCGCAAAGGACATGGATCGTGTTCGCCAAATCCAAGGCTCCATACAAGAACTTAAACGGTTCAAAACTATCCGGGAAGAAGTCGTAAAGGAGTCTGAATAATGGACGTACAAAGACAAGATAACCCCCGCATTGAAGAGTTGCGTGGATTTATGTCTGAGTCGCCTAGTACGACTATGGATGATATTGAGGCTGCAGGATTCACCTCTGATGAATTTGCCTTAATGTCCCAGATGGATCGTAGCGACCCAGAGTTTGAAGACAACAGAACTACTGTATTTGGAAAGCCCGTTTGGGAAGACATGCGTACAGGTGAGATGTACTCAGAGAAATCTGAAACCCGTCCTATTGGTACCGAGTATATGTCGGCACCAACTATAGATCCTGATACAGGCGAACCCTACGAATCTGACTTTTTAGCTAATTGGTTTAGTGAAAACGGCAATGTCGACCCGTTTACCGGGGATAAAATCCCTACCTTTTCAAGCGCCGAAGATGCAGACAAGTACGCCAAATGGCGTAGTGAAAATCAGTTTAATTCAGATGTATTAGATGAGAATTACTGGTCTGCCGCCAGTGGTCTTGAGGATACGTCAGGTGGCTCTGAGTTGAGCTACTATAACCCTACATGGCGAGAAAAATCTAAGTACGCCATATCTGGGTTCATGCAAGACAACCTTGGGATGGATAACTACCAAGCTAACAAATTTGCTGAAGGTTTTACTGGGAATGAAAACGCTTCTTGGGACAACGGCGGTATTGGTCTTCTTGATTTCACTCCTGCAGGTCTGGGTTACGGAACACAAGAAGCCAAACGGGATTTCCGAATTGCCAGTAATAACGACGACAAACTTGGGATGGGCCTCGCCGTAGGTGAAGGTCTTCTTAATGTTGCTGAAGCCTTTCCACTTAGCAAAGCAGCAATCAAGCCATTACGTGCTGGGGCTGAAAGCCTAGTAGATCTAGCAAAACGTGTTGACGTAGATTCCAGCACACTAGGCTCCCTTGGCGGTAACATTAGCCTGAAGCCTAAAGTAGATTCTACTGAAGCACAGGCTGTACTAGATATACGTGCAGCTCAGATGGAGTTAGCGGTTAAAGATCGCATTCAGCCTAGCGGTGAAAACCCTTTGTTTGACTTATCTCCTGATAGCTACACAAAGACATTACCCGAGCAGAAGAAGACACCAGTACCACGCCAGCCCACAGGCACAAATCAGCCTCTACCTAAGGGTGACCGAGGCCGTGCGGTAAATGAGTCAGTTAATTCTATAGCAGACCGACTAGCTGAACGTATGAAGCCTTGGCTTGGCACTGAAGCACAGTATTTCTACCACACTGGACCCATTGTAGACAAAGCCATGTCGATGGGCTTCAAAAAGGAAGAAGTGTACGAGTGGATGAAGGAGTTTGCAGACGCATACGCTGCAACTAGCCCACGTACTGAAACTGCCCAAAACATCCGTAATGCTACCTTGGTAATGACAAAGCGTCATCTGGGAATTGATCTAGATGATATAATTGGACCGGGCGGTACTGGGATCAACGAAAGAGGTTATCCTATGATGATTGGCCGTAAGGGCGATCTCACACCGGATAAGAACGGGAATCTAAAACCTCTTAAAGCAGATGGTATCCATAGGAAGTTACGGGATGACGTAGACGCTGGAGGTATGAATCCTAACACTAATCCGAAGCCAGCCACATTTTCCGAAAACGTATATGGCAACTTAGATGGCGTTACTGTCGATACCCACGCTATCCGTGGTGCGCTCGATGCTATGAATGAGATCAATCCGGGAAGCATTCCGATTGACTACATCAAACCCAAGTTCCGTGATCAATACAAAGCCGATCCTCTTTCTTTAAACCCAGCCAACATGATTGATGACAGCATGGGTTCACAGATGGTGGACGGTACAAAGATGCAAACTGAATACGCAGTATTCTCCGACATCTATCGCCTGACCGCTGAAAAGCTGGGTGTATCACCTGCTGAAGCACAATCTATGGGTTGGTTCGGCTCCGGTGACAGCACAGGACTAGCATCAGAATTAAAGTCAGTCGCCCGTCTCTTAGATGAGCGTATTGACGTTACCGCACAGGCGCTGGGCGAAAGCAAAGAGAACGTATTTAAAAAGCTCTTAAATAAGGAAATTCCCGTCTTGTCATTGTTTGGCGCAGCTACTGGCGCAGGATTGATGAGTGATGGTGAAGAGAACCAACCTCAACTTGCTCGGGGTGGTTTCCTAGACAAGTCGGAAGGCGAAAAAGGCATCATGTCTTTAGCAGGACAAGATATGGCGGATGAGGCCTTTCGCTTAGATCGAGCCAAGGCAGATCTTAATGGTGATGGTAAACTTAACGAATATGAAAAAGCGAGAGGCAAAGCCGTGCAAAAAGCAATGAAAAACGAAGAACCAAAGGAACTTTTCTTAGGCGGCCTACTCGGCGCTTTAGGCGGAGAAGGTGCGGGAGGTTTACTTGCCAGCGCAAGCCCTCTGGGCGCTCTTTTGTCGGGAGAAGATGGTGCATCAAAACTAGGCGGTTTAGGGCTAGGTTCCCTGCTTGCAGGAAAGCTGTCTGACTCTGATCTAGATCCTAAGGATATGCTGGGTGGCGTTCTTGGAATGGCACTAGGTGGTGGTCCTGTACCCGGCTTGGCTGGCATGGCTATGGGCGACAAATACAATGATAAAATAGAAGATGTCCTCAAGAAATACCTTACGAAGGATTTCAGCGACAACGATATGATGCCTCTGATGGGTCTTTTAAAAGATCGATTTGCTCAAGGCGGCTATCTAGATGGCTCTGACAACAAAACTATGACTGCGGCCCACGGCGGCATGTCTTGTGGTGAGGGTATGATGTCCGACCCATATGGAGAGGGCATGATGCCCGGATCATATTATACCACAGAAGAAGAAACAGGAAATCCTGTCCCTGTCGGATCTTTACCTGAAGAAGTATCAGACGATATTTCTGCATTATTGTCCGAAGGTGAGTACGTAATCCCGGCGGATGTAGTTCGCTGGCACGGACTTAAACATATTCAAGACATGATGACCGAAGCTAAAACTGGCCTGATGTCTATGGATATGATGGGGCAGCTACACGACACTGGAGATTCCGGTGAGGAGTATGGGGAAGAGGACGGGCAGGGGGAGCCAGAAGAATATGAAACACCTGAAGGCAATGACGTAGAAGTTGCTTCGGTGGATACGGAAGAAGAAGTCCTAGAGGAAGATGATGAAGAGGAAAAAGCTACAACGGTTAGCTACGCCTTCAAATCAACTCCCAAGGTTGCCTTCATCCGATAACCCTTTGCGTGGGAAGGGCTACCCGCAGACCCCGAGTTAAACTCGGCTACTTTCGGCCCCCAAAAGGAAACCCTAAAATGGCTAAATATCAAGGTGCGTACCGAGAAGATCTCGGTGCGGAAGAAAAACCGTATTCAGAAGAGTTGGCTAACGAAAATCAGCAGCCAGCGCAGCAAGCAGCATCAGGAGATGATGAAAGCTGGCAAAAGCGATACGGAGATCTTCGGCGACATACTCAAATGCAGATGTCCGAAAAAGATCGTGAAGTGCAGCAGATGAAGCAACAGCTCGCCTCTGCAACTAAACAACAAATTCGTTTTCCAACATCCCAGAAAGAGGTCGCAGATTGGGTTAAAAAGTACCCAGATGTTGCCAATATCATCGATACGATTGCACAGAAGCGTTCTCTAGAAGCTCTGGCGATGGGTGAAAAGAAGATGGAAGGCTTGAAAAAGCTCGAAGGAGAAATCTCCCGAGGTAAAGCAGAAAACTTACTGCGCAAGGCTCATCCAGATTTTGATAAGATACGAGCTAATCCGTCGTTTCATAAGTGGGCTAAAGTACAGCCTAAGTATATTCAGGATGCTCTTTATAAGAACTCCAACGATCCTCATGCCGCAGCTCGTGCTATTGATTTGTTCAAAGCCGATCTGGGTGCCAGAGGTAGTAACAAAAGTGCTGCAGCAAGCGTGGGTAGATCCCCATCAGCAGCGCCTAGTGGTGGAACTCGGGCACGATTTAAAGAAAGCCAAGTCGATGCTATGACTTCGGTAGAGTTCGAGAAAAACGAAGACGCTATACTTGATTCAATCAAGCGTGGTGAATTTGAATACGACATGTCTGGTGCTGCACGTTAAAACAGCTAAGTGTTGCAAAAAACACCTAATGATGGTATAACAAAAGCATCAAACAAAACTCAAACTGACCCTTCCTAGAAGCCACTTAGTTTGTTTGACCCCCCAGAAGAATATAGACGATTAGTCCACCAGTAAGGTGAGGCCCGTACTCTTGTATGCACCCTCTATGCCTAACTGCCGCCTAATAGCTCTCTTCTGATCTGACAAGCCCTTTCGGGCCGCCATTTCACAAGGAGAAATACAATGGCATTCGCAAAAGCAAGTGGGTATTCTAACCTACCAAACGGAAACTTCTCACCTGTAATTTACAGTCAAAAAGTGATGAAGGAATTTCGCAAGACTTCCGTCTGTGAAGATATTACAAATACGGATTACACGGGAGAAATCAGCCAATACGGGGATAGTGTGCGCATTATTAAGGAGCCTGAAATCACAGTCTCAACTTATGAGCGTGGTACTACTCTGGCTACTCAAGATCTCGCAGACGCCGACTTCACAATGGTTGTCGATCAAGCAAACTACTTCCAGTTCGCAATCGACGATATTGAAGCCGCTCATAGCCACGTAAATTTCATGGATCTGGCAACAGACCGTGCAGCTTATCGTCTGGCCGACACATTTGACTCAGAAGTATTGGGTTACTTGTCCGGTTGGAAAGGCGGCGCAGGATCATGGGCACGTCGTGCAGCTTCTGGCGATACTAACGGTACCAAAGCTAACTCAGCAGCGGCAAATGACGAGCTTTTAGCTACAAATTCACTTAATATTACTGAATTTGGTGGATCTGACCTCGGCGTAGCTGGTGAAGTTACATCAATTCCAATGGCAGCAGGGGGTGGCGCTGGCGCTATCACTTCACCTTTGGCATTGCTTAACCGTATCGCTCGTAAGATGGATCAAGCAAACGTAGATCAAGACGGGAGATGGGTCTGCCTTGACCCGGTCATGATCGAGATGCTCATGGACGAAGATTCAAAATTCATAAATTCTGACTTCGGTGGCAGCGATGAATTGCGTAATGGTCGTCTAGGTAATGGTTTGATTCGTGGCCTTCGTGTCTACAAATCTAACAACTTGCCTTACTTGGGTACTGGCCCAGACACAAATGCGGCAGCAGGTTCTGAGACGAACTTTGGCGTGATTGTAGCTGGTCATGACTCATCTATTGCATCCGCACAGCAGTTGGCAAAAACGGAAACATTCCGCTCACCAACTACATTTTCGGATCAGGTCAGGGGCATGCAGCTATATGGACGCAAGATCTTGAAGCCTGAGGCTATCATGACCGCAGTATATAACGCTGCATAACAACATATGGTGGGGGGCTTAGTTGCCCCCCGCTACACTTTGATTAGGGTTCAGCATGCCTACTACATTCATAGACCTAACTAATACATTACTTCGCCGCCTTAATGAAGTTGAGCTGGCGGAAGCAGATTTTGTAGGTGCCCGTGGAGTACAGGCATTAGCAAAGGATGCCATTCGTGCATCTATAGCTAAAATCAACTCAGCAGAATTCGAGTGGCCCTTTAATGCGGCAGAAAACTCTCAGGTTCTTATTCCCGGCGTTGAGGAATACAGTTGGCCAGACTTCTTTAAAAGCACGGAATGGAATTCATTTCAGATCCAAAAAGATGACAGTCTAAATACCAATACTAAAGCTCTTCGATTTATCGAGCGTGATTACTATTACAGATCATTTAGGTCAGCAGACCAAGACGCAGGAAACTTGGGTTTATCTATGCCGGATTATGTATTTCCTAGCCACGGCAATGGGTACGGCGTCTCACCTTCTCCTGACAAAGCCTATACAATTAAATTTAGGTATTTCATTACACATTCCAATTTACAGGCCACAACGGATCAAACCCGTGTGCCTACGATCTACGACCACGTAGTCATAGATGGGGGCATGTACCACATGTATATGTTCCGAGATAATACCGAAGCAGCCAATGTTGCTATGTCCCAATATATGATGGGCATTAAAGAAATGCAGACCGTTCTGATTAACAAATATCAGAATGTCCTAGATACCCGGGTTAACTTTTAATGCCGGATAACATTCAGTCATATAAAGTTCTATCTTTGGGCGGCTTAAATGCTACTCAAAATCACTTACAGCTCAGTGAAGAAGCCCCCGGCGTAGCCACTCGTCTGGTAAACTACGAACCAAGTTTATTTGGTGGTTACCGCAGAATAGACGGGTTCACCAACTATGGTCAGAACGTAGAGGTTGGCGGAGCTGATGCGGAAGGCCCGGTATTGGGTCTAGAAATATTCTTTAACGAGAATACGTCTGCGTCAGAGGTAATAGCCTCTCGTAAGGATCGTGCATACAAATTCACGGTCACATCTGCATCACAAAGCAACTACACAGGGTCGGATGATAATAGCCGTACCTTAACCATTACAAACCCAACCAACCTCGTTGTTAGGGTCAATGGTACGGTACAGGCATCGTCTGCGTATAATGTTGTAAGTAACACTGTATCATTTTCTAGCGCACCTGTTCAAAACGATGTGGTGACCATCGATAACCAACAGTATTCCTTCTATCGGTCTACTACCGCAGGTTCGTGGTCTAAGTATACCACAGGACTTATTCATAACACTGCCACCTCTAGTGCTGATCGTGCGATTAAAAGAATTAGAGCCGCCCAATACAACTTTGGTGGTGGCGGTAAAATCTGTTTTGTAGACGGTATCAACAACGCAGTAGTATTTAACGGTATCACATGGGTGTATTTAAGTCCCGGCAACACAGGCGCATCAGGATCTCCGGGCGGATCTAACGCCCCAGCAAGACCCGAATTGGTAAAAGCCTTTGAAGGTTACCTATTCTTAGGTGGTGATCAGGTAAGCCAAGATGCCGTAGCTTTCTCAGACACACGAAATGATCTTAATTTCAACCCATCCACAAACTCAAGCCTACTGCGTGTAGGTTTTGATGTGGTTCAGTTTGCCCCATTCCGAAAAGACCTATTCATCTTTGGCCGAAATGAAATCAAAAAGGCCGTAGAAGAAACTGACCTTATTTTTATATTGGAACCTGTCACGGCTAACATGGGATGTGTTGCTCGGGACTCCGTTGTTGAAATTGGAGGTGATCTTGCATTTCTAGCGCCTGATGGTGTGCGTCCAGTGGCCGGAACTTCCAGAGTGGGTGACGTGGAGATCGAGACGATCTCAAAGTCAGTTCAGACTCTTCTGTCTACACTCGGGGATAACTATAACTTGGACGACCTAGTGGGCGTTGTTGTCCGCACTAAATCACAATTGAGGTATTTAATTAGCGGAGATGAATCCACTGTATCTGAGGCCTTCGGTGTTATCGGTGGGCTTAGAACGGCGGATCAGCAACTGGGCTGGGAGTTCGGTGAACTTCTAGGAATTAGAGCTAACTGTGCTGCCTCAGGCTTTATAAACGGGTCTGAGGTAGTCATTCACGGCGACTACAACGGAAAAGTATATCAGCAGGAGCGGGGCACTACCTTCGGTGGGTCTGATATCGTGGCCGTGTACTCTACACCTTTCTTTGACTTCGGAGATACCGAGGTACGCAAACATATTAGACGAATTAACACATTTGTACGGGCCGAAGGTCCAATGACTATTAACTTAGGTTTAACCTACGATTGGTTTGCTGCGGATACTTTCAACCCGGCAAACTATGTAGAAGAAATTGAGGGCTTTCCGGTTCAGTACCGAGGCCCAAACGTATCATACGGAGCTTCCGGCATTTTATACGGTGGCTCAGACAAACCAATCATAAGCACTGCAGTAGAAGGAAGTGGCTTCTCAGTTAGAGCTACTTACGTGACCATTGGTGATTTTGCTCCTTATTCAATTCAAGGAATTGTCATCGAATATACGCAATCAGGGAGACGATAATGGCTGGATACACCAGACAGTCCGCAGCATCGATTATTAACGGTGAGAACATTACCGCCCCTCCAATCAATGCAGAATTCAATCAACTTAAAAGCGCATTTGATGGTACCTCAGGACACGCTCATGATGGTACAACGGGTAATGGTCCTCAGATTAGCCTTACCACATCTGTTAGTGGTTTCTTACCTGCGGCCAATGGTGGTCTGGGCGGTAAAAACAACTATGCAGCAACTACCAATCCAACGGTAGGTGACGATACTAGCGATGGTTATGCTGTAGGTTCAGCTTGGTATAACGTACCAGATGACCGTTATTACATTTGTATGTACAATGCTGTGGGAGCAGCTGTATGGCTAGAAAACAGATTCATCGACTCTAACGGCGACCTACGGCCTCATTCAAACGGATTAAACGATCTTGGGCACACGCTAAAGCGCTGGAAGGATTTATTCCTATCAGGTAACGCAGACATTGATGGTAGCCTAAATGTAGCTACCACAACCTATTTGGGTGGCATCCTTACAGTAAATGCTAATGCTAACTTTGCTACAGGTACGACAACTACAATCAGCAACATCGACGTAGCTTCAGGTGCTATTGATAATGCTGCTATTGGTACATCCGTAGCTGCCGCAGGTACATTCACTACATTAAATGCAAATACCAGCCTTGTAGCTGCTACAGCCGATATCAATGGT
>TARA_R110002153_G_scaffold270065_1_pt1 | contig 13673 bp, 8 predicted proteins | sample TARA_R110002153 | Tara Oceans TARA_R110002153 (sample SAMEA4398193) | marine metagenome | biome: Polar Biome; feature: [SRF] surface water layer (ENVO:00010504); material: water (ENVO:00002006), including particulate matter (ENVO:01000060) such as... | depth 5 m
CTCAAGATAGGTTGCAGGGGTTTTACTGCGCCCTACCTCGACCCATTGATCTTTACCATTTTGGTCTGGCACGGTTACATTTATATAGGTTAAGTCGTTATCTATTACAAATTCCCAAGTGTGGTATTCACCATCCCAAAAATAAAGCCCTCCAGGAATGTTAGATTTAGCCTCAGTTAACTCGCCACCGTACGCCTTATAACTGTTAGCGCTTTTATTGTTTTTTGCATAAATGTTGTCCATTAAATTACTATAATGATAGTGACTTGCGAGACCGTTCAACCATTGGCCATTTTTACCGTCAAACTCAAACCAATCTACTTCTATGCGATTAGATGTTCGCCAAAATAGCCACTCAGTACCATAGGACCAGAAGGCCGGAAAAAGGCCAGGTGCTAAGTCTTTTTGAGGGATATTGGGGAACATTGCGCGAATTCTAATGACTTTAGGGCCATCCCAAGTGTACCCGTGCCCCATATCGTTAACCGAGTAAAAAGCGCTAGCAACCATGCTATTTCCTTTAGGAGCCAAAGATAAAGTTTGCTTCTTAGTGTTGGCATTATGAGGATATGCATCGGGTTCGTTACTCGGCAGAGCTAATGGAATTGAAGCACCTACTGCCGTATTAAAACCAGGGGATTGCCATAGGTTTCCTTCGCCGGTAAAACTTCGCGTAATACGTTGACTACGAAAATCATCATAAAAGACGCGCTCAAATGTTTCCGTGTTGACTGGTTTATTGCCAGCATTACTCTTTCGAAAGATGGAATCTTGAAGCGATTGGCCCCATTGCGTCCAAGCCTCATCGTCATGAACATAGCGATGGGGGTGATCTTCTTCATCAAGCACGGGGTGTTGTGAATAGTAAGGATGGTTCTCAGGTAGTTTTTTTTCAAAACCCAAACGATGGGCAGCCCATCCACTCATTTTGCGTATCATCGCTTCAGAGGGCTCAGTCGTACCTAAGAGTAGCGCGTCTAATGCCCATGCACTGTTATCATTCTGCGTGCTCCCAATGACAGTTGTTCCTTCGTAGATACGAGGCGCTGAATAATAATCGGGTTGCTCAATATCAATATCGCGACCATTGACTGAGGCGTACATTCTGCCGTAGCGCATACCCACAACGACGACATTCCAATTTTTACCATCGATGTAAATATCTTTCGTTGTCAAAACGCGCTTATCTAAGCCGCTTTGCGCTTGTCCTACGTATTCAACATTTAGCCCCGTTTCTTTGTTATACCAAATTTTTGGTGATGATTGGCCTGCGCTATTACCACGATTGATATCAACCAACACGGTTGTATCACCAGCGCCACTCATTCCATCTATCCGGAAGGTAAAAAGACACCAACGGTAGTTCCAACGGGCGTCTTTTTGAACGCCCATACTAAGATACTGCCCTGAGTTAGCCGCAAATTCTATTCCGTTACGGGCCGCATTAAGTTGGGGTTGTTTATCTCTATTCTGCTGTGTTAAACCGGTTTTATTTACCGTTCCTCGGGAGGATAGTGCTGCTACTTTACCTAGTGGGGCATCCTCTTGAAGGGCTGACGTGGAAATCCATTCAGAGTAGATATTAGGTGACCAAGGTATTTTTACTGAGCTAGCAACGACTTTGTCACTATTCGTCAGTTGTGATAATGGATGGCGGCCGCTCGTTTGTTCAAGCACTGATACCTTGCCGTCATTATTCGTATCAAAGGTTGTTTTGATCTCAGGGCTGATGTTTTGCAGCACATCAAGCATTGCTTTGCGTTCGACATCGTCATAAAGCCCGTTCTCGTCTGTATCAAGGTTTCGTGTTCCTTTTATAGTAGACACAGCTTGTTTTTGGACAAGAGGCTCTTTATCTGTATCACCAGCGCTGCATTCGAGCGCAAGAATCCCTATGGTGGCCATGCTTAATAAAATGAAATTACGGTTCATAAGTACCCTCTAAGTAACGGTCAAAAAAATATACAAAGTATAGACCTACTAAGCTTATTATGGACTAGGTTTATTATTAAATGTGGATACTTCGGGCGGTCTTAGCCAAAAGAGATGGAAATTAACCCTATTAGCGAAAAATAATAGTGTGTTGATATATGGAAACTATTTTACTGATCCTAAATAAAGTCATAATGTAAAGCTTACAGATAAGCGTTAATAAATTTACGCTGCGTGCTAAAAATTTGCTTCTATCACTAACAATAACAAGCTTTTACTACCATAACGCTTTAAACCAACTCCAAATTCCCAGTGAAAAATTTTCGAACAAATTAATGCCTAAAGCCGACTTAAGTAAATACACAACGAGTAACCCTACGAGTACACAGATAAAAATAAATAAGCTAACAAAAAGTGTAATCGTAAAGGCTGATACTGCCTTTTCAGTACGGGATAAGTCTCTGTGGTTTTTGCCCATAAGTAACACATAGTAGATTTTACTGGGTGAGAAGGGCAGGGCAACAGTCCCGCGAAAGTCTATTTTATGTTTTCCCCACTGGCGCGCACCTAAGGCTAGCTTCAAGTGCAATAATTGATCATCTGAAAAACTCGTTGCCATGTCGTCAGGCATTCTACTTAGCAATTTCTGTATTGCAGGTTCATTTTTAATCTGAGGTTTACTTTGCGTCACGTAGGTATCCATTTCGTTAAAAGTATATAAAGACACGCGGTTTTTTAACTGGTTATCACTTTAAAATATAACCTGCATACCATGTTTTCAGGCATTAACTTTACATGAAAACTTAAAAAATTTGTATTTTATAAGTTTTTTTCTACCACGAAAGGAAACGAATTAGTGCTAGTTATCAGATAGTTGAAATTAACGTTTGTTAGCGCCTTGTTAGTTTAACTAGATTATTCATACCAGCTTGGGATTATATCGAAAACGTTTTGTGTGGAAGTTAAGCAACCTTAGATTTGGGGTGAATAACAATAAGCTCTGATACTTCTTTCTAGATTAAGCTGGTTATCTTGCGATGTTCTTTGATTGGGCTACTAGGTAATTTTTCTGTATTGCATAAAAATTTGATATTTGGTTTAGGAATGGCAATTTGTATGGAAGCCATCATGGCGCTGAGTAACGCATATAGCAACATTGGTATGGCAGACATAACACGGTTTAGCGAAGAATTTTTAGCCATCTATTTAGTGGTGTTGCCTGTCGCTTTAGTCATGTCACCTTTAATGACGTTGCTGGTCAAGCCTAAGTTAGCGGCGTTTACTGTGAGCTAACTGAATGACAGGTGTCGGTAGTAAATTGATAACATTTATTTGCATTGCGTATCTGCCCGAGCTGCGCTTGAGCGAAGCATTATTCTGAAGAATGAATTATTAATAGGTAACCTATGAGTACGCAAGACTACTAGGAATGGGAAAGCGGTTTGGTTTTAGCTTGGGATTGTATTAACATTCCAAGCCAATCTAGTACCACAAGTCAGAGCAGCGCATGAGTCAGTTTGCAGTTATTGGGTTAGGTCGTTTTGGCTTTGCGGCGTCAATAGAATTAATGCGCTTGGGTAACTCAGTCATAGGTGTAGATTCGGACCCTAAATTAGTCAATGCGATATCTGATCAGTTGACCGTAGCGGCCATCGCCGATGCCACTGATGAAAATTCCCTGAAAGAATTAGACATTGCCTCCTGCGATGCTGTGTTGGTGGCTATTGGCGAAAGCCTTGAGGCCAGTATTTTATGTGTGCTTTTACTTAAATCATTGAACGTAAAAGAGATCTGGGTAAAAGCGACCACTAAACCCCATCACATTATCTTGACTAAGTTGGGTGTGTCTCGGATTATCCATCCTGAAGAAGAAATTGGCGTGCGGGTCGCTCAGTCACTTAATTACCCTATGATGAACCAGTATATGTCCATCGGGAATGGTTTGTTTATTGTTGAGGTTGAAATCAAATCCCACCATCCAGACATGTCGGTTAAAAAATTACTCGGAAAAGCTGGGGGTAATATCGAACCCATGATGGTACGTCGCAGTAGTACTATTATTAAACACGTGGACGGTGATTTTCAGCTGGAGGTCAAAGACTCTCTGATATTGAGTGGCTCGTTGGCTGCCTTGAAAAAAATAGCGCCTGAGTTCTATGCTAAATGAAGCCATGGGATCCCAGTGTTAAACCCTACAAGCAAATCAAACGTAAATCGAAGCTTAATATTCAACTAAGCCCACCTGCAGTACTTTTTCTAGGGTTTATTTTACTAATTTTTGTTGGCGCAGGGCTACTCATGCTGCCTATGGCATCAACTGTTGAAACGCCTCTAATTAAGGCCCTTTTCACAGCAACTTCTGCAGTTACCGTAACTGGTTTGGTAGTGGTGGATACAGGTTCACACTTCACCACATTTGGTCAGGTCGTTATTGCCGGTTTGATACAGGCCGGTGGACTCGGGTTTATGACGTTTGCTGTCGTGGCTGCGATCAGTCTAGGGGCTCGTTTAGGTCTGAGCCAACAGATAGTGATGAAAGAAGCACTTGATCAAACCAGTATGGAAAAGGTGGTGCAAACGGCCAAGTTTGTGTTGTGTTATTCATTTGTGATTGAGCTAGTGGGATTTGTGTTATTAACGTTAGTTTGGCTCAATGAATATGGGCTTGGCGAGTCAGCGTATCAAGCATTTTTTTACACCTTGTCGGCCTTTAATAACGCAGGCTTCGCTTTGCGCAGTGATAGTTTGTCAGCTTACTCAGCTAGTTTTTCGATCAATGCGATTATTACGGCCTTATTTATTATTGGTGGTATTGGTTTCGCGGTATTGATTGATATTAAAACGCATAAACACTGGCGTAGGTTAAGCGTGAACACGCGCATCGTTTTGTCAGCGACACTTGCCATTAACCTAATTGCCTTCTTTCTTATTTGGTTGCTTGAAGCAAATAATCCGAAAACGTTAGGTGCGTTACCTTTAGGCGAACAAGCGCTAACAGCATGGTTTCAAGCGGTGACGCCACGTACTGCTGGATTTAATACCCTACCTATCGAACACCTAACTGACGCAAGTACCACATTAACCATTCTATTGATGTTTATCGGTGGGGGCTCGCTAAGTACGGCCAGTGGCTTAAAGCTCGGGACTTTCATTGTATTAATTATGACGACCTATACTTTTTTACGTCGTCGCACTCGCGTTACAGTACTTAATCGCACAATACCGCAAGTACAGGTACTTAAAGCCCTCTCGTTAGCTATTATCTCCATTGGTATGATCTTTATTGGAATATTCATTCTTACGGCCATCGAAAAGGCCCCGTTTTTAGATATTGTGTTCGAAGTCGTTTCAGCCCTTAGCACGGTTGGTTTGTCGCGCGGATTAACAGGGCAGCTTAGTGATACTGGTGAGGTAATAATCATCTTTATGATGATAGTGGGGCGGGTGGGACCATTAAGTTTTGCGTATTTTCTTGCCACACCAAAACCACGGAAGGTGCAATATGCAGATGCTGAAATTCAGGTGGGGTGAGGAAAAGTACGTATATTTTATGGATCTTCTGTGAATATCTTTTCACTGGGTTCGACATATGAGTTTCCGCTGAAAGAGTGCTCTGAGGTGAGTGTATTTTGTATAAACTCGTGATCTAGCTGAGCGTTTAACTTCATGATGGCGAGCTCTTCTCGAAATACATTGATACGCGCGGTCAATGCTTTCAAATCCGCTTGGAACGCATCGACTTCTCGGTTATTAAGCATAAAAAAATCACTTGAACCAAATTCAAACTGTCGCTGTTCTCGCTCGAAAAGTTGACGTGATAAAACAACCTGTTTTTTCTGCATGTTATGCAAACGTCTGGCGTAGGTAAGGTTGATGAGACGTTCTTGTAGTTTGGCATCAATTGACTGTTGCAAGGCGTTGGTTTTCTGCTCTAAAGCATTGATTTCGAACTGTGTTCTACTCTTTTTTGCTTTCGCTTGTGAGCGCTCAAAAGGCATTGAAAAATACAGACCTATTTTAGCTTCTGTGTCTTGAAGTGACGTTGGGCCGGAGCCTATATCTCGCGCGAGTTTAGCCTCAACATCGAGCTTGGGTAACAGATCGACTGTTGCGAGGCGCATTTTCTGTTTTAATTCCTGCATTTCGTAAGCTTTTGCCGCTAAAGCGGGGTGGTTTGAAGAGACCTCAGCATGCACGACATTTTTGAACGCAATTGGCCATGTCATGTTCGTTGCATCGCTTGAGGGGGCGTTTTGAATATCATTAAGCGAAGCGTTGCTATGCATGTAGTAGCGCAGTTTTTGAATGTTTGCTTGTACTTTGCGTTCAGCTGAGAGCAAAGTAACCTGCCGCTCTAGTAGCCGAGTTTCAAATTCTAACAGCTCAATTTCGGCAATATCTCCCTCTGCAACTCGTCTTTTAATACCATCTTGCCTATTAACACCTGCTTCGACCAACTGCTCTATTTTTTTATAGTAGCTAACGGATTCGACCCAGTCGAGATAGGCTAGAATGGCAGAATAGTAAAACTCACTTTGGGCAAGTTTTGCCTCTTCACTCCACATTTTGTATTTCAGGCGTGCACTCGCCATCGCCGTTCTATTCTTATCTGTGTCGCGGCCTTTTAGCAATGAAAGCTTCACGCCTAATGATGCTTCACCACCAGACAGGGTCGCGTATTCTTGTTCATAAACCGGAAAGTCACCATGTGAAATGCGGTATTCAGAGAAGATCTCTGCATTATATGCTTCGAGGGGTTTTGAGAACTTTTGTGATGCTTGCAAACCATCGTAGTAGCCGGCCACTCGCGAAAAACTGTTGTGATCTAGTTTTGCGTCATAGGCCCCATCAGCGTATTGAATATCTGCGCCGTATTGGCCTGTCGTGGCATCAAGTGCCAGTATTTCAGGGTGGTTATCAGATACAAATGACAGATATTTTTGCAATGTTAATGCTTGGGATGGCACAGAAATACCAAGTAAAAACGTGGCATAAGCCAGTGATTTATACATTAGGTCGAGCCTTCTTGGGTTTCTTGAACTCGCACGGGAGGGAAATTATTTAATTGTCGCCATAACTCGTACCCTAACCGTACTTCTTCAAGTAGTATCCAGGCTCTGACTCGGCTGCCTAAGCGAGCGCTTTCATGATCTGGCCACGCGACTGTGGTATTGACTTGCTCAATCCAGACGGTGAAAAAACCAAATTGGTCAGCGACAGGTTCGACAAATGATACTACTCCCTCAAACGTACCCACTGACATAGCAGGCCAACCACTAAATTGGAATGTTGGCCAACCTTCAAATTGAATCCTGACTTTTTTGCCTTTTGTGGAAAGTGCTGCATCAAGACCGCTAATCTTTATACTGATTTGTCGTTCAACGTTTGCCGGCACAAACCAGCCTAAAATGCTTCCTGAGGTGACATAAGTAGCGCTTCCGCCTGACTTCATTCGAACGACTGTGCCGTCCATTGGGGCATATTTAGTACGGGTTTCTTGACGAGCCAATGTCATTTTAAGTGTGTCTAAATCTTCTTCTGTTTTAGATGCTTCCGCTTTAAGTTTTTCGAGTGCAATTTCAACCGCTTCGACATCCTTTTGAGATACCAGTCCTTCTTGGAGTAACTTTTGCTGGCGTGAGAGGTTACTTAGCGCGTTTTGCACTGAGATTTTATTTGAGACATAACGCTGATTAGCGGCAACTTGTTGAGAGCGTATCTTTTCTAGCCTGTCAGAATCCACATCGACTAAGGTAACTATGGGTTGACCTTTTTTAACGTTATCGCCTTCTCTTACATGCCACTGCTCAATCTGGCCGTTAAGTAAAGCTGAGATAGGTTGAATACGGTACAAAGGATCTGGCGAGTTAACGGTGCCTGTGCCGTAGGCGGTTTGCACCCATGGAGTGAATGTTAATAGCAGCACTGCGGCGATCACTAGTGTTATCACAAGCCAGATAATTGTTTTGTGGGTTTTTGGCACCTCTAAATGTTGTAAGGTTTTCATTTCTCCCATGAAATCGTTATGAGCGTTACTCATGGTTTATCTCCTGCGCTGCTGTGGCCACTATTTATGGGCTCTTTTTTACTTTCTAGCGCAATAACCCCATTTAAAAAACCGGTAGTTGGCGCATTTGAAAAATACAATACAGTCAGGTTAGTTGCTTCAATTACCTTTAATATTCTTTCACGTCTTGAAGTAGGAATAGCATCAAAGTGCTGGTTAATTATCAACACTTTTGGCTTAGAAAGCATGACGACCACTAATTTCAGCAGTATGAATTCAAGGGGTTGTAACGGCGTACCCACCGCGGATATCGAGGTTTTTAGTTTAAGCGGCAAGGAATTAATGATATCCGTAAGGCCTACTTTTTCAAGGGTGACGTTTATCTCATTGGTTGATACATCCGGAGCACACATTTTAATGTATTCTTCGATGGTGCATTCAATAATTAGCGAGCGGTCTAACACAAATACGGCTTGGCGCAGATCGTAGGTGTCGTAATCAGACAGGTCGTTGCTATCAAGGTTAATCCAACCGGATGCGGGGGTTTCGTAGCGCTTGAGTAAGTTGACTATGGTGCGCTGGGTCCAATTAGATTGGGTCGTGACAAAGTACTTATCGCCCTGAGCGATATTTTTGTCGATAAGGCATGATTCATCCTTGCGCTTAATAATTACGTTATTGAAATTTAGTGCGCCGCCTGCAGGAGCAGGTTTTGATGTTTGTTCATATGCTTCTTGCGGCATGCTAATAACACCACCAATTTTATCTGCTGTGCCATACAACTCGTAATACAATTTTAGGTAATTACTGAAGTTAGAAAGCCCTAAAAATACTGCAGCCATAATCAATTCTGCCGCGACAAGTTGCCCGATGGACAATTGCCCGTCTATGACTAACCAGCCACCTAAGCCAAGTAAAGCAGAGCTTGCCAAGGCATACAGCACCAAAAACATAACGACTTGTTTAAAGGTGAACGAAAAATGGCGAGAATGATTATCTACATACTCTGACACGTAGCGCTCGGTTTTTTTGCCTGCATAATCGAACTGAGAAGAGGATTTTAAGAAGTCGTTGGCCGATGCCAAGTTACTTAGCCATTTCGCGGTGGAGTACTTCGATTCAGATAAGCGCACCGCTGAAATCTTGGCTTGGGTCGACCAGAGTCGCCAAATGATATACATAATCAAAATTACGCATAGATTGAACGCGAGTAAAAACGGGTGATAAAAAGAGACGAGGGTGAAACCGACTATCATCTGTAATATCAAAGCAATACCATCAACCATCAAACTAGGTACATTCTTTTGTAATGTCATGATGTCAAAATAACGATGAGTGATCGAGGTGTTTTGACTACCTTCAAAATAGCTATGGGGCGCCAATATAGTACGCAGACTCAGATCAGCCACTAAACGCGCATAGACACGCCGTTCGTAATATTCCATGACACGCATGCGCAGGGCTGCGAAGCAACCTGACAGAAGCAAGGTACTAAACAAAACGATAGCAAGGGTGATTACAGCGCGCGTTGAAGCAATATTGGCGATGGTGTTTATTAAGGTCTGTACTGCAATAGGCACGGCTAACGTTAGCAGGCCGATAACAACGCTATAAGCGATGACGACAGCGAAAAAAGAACGTTCAGGCTTTAACAAAGCAAATAACGTTTGGCGCAAGTTAACTAGGTCAATATTTTTGGAGGACATTTCGGGCTCGTCTTTTAATATGTCAATACACGGTCAATTTCAATGTTGTTAACGTTATAAAAACTGAGCTATCACAAGCACACTATTAAAGTGACTACAGGTTAAAACTAAAATCAGCTTCACTTTAATTAGCTTACTGATTTATTTCAGATAGTTAAATGGTTGTATCGCTATTGAGCAACTAAATCAATTATTTACGTGTAAAATTTTACGTAAAAGGTGGTCTTTTCGTTCATTCATTATATAAAAAGATCGCCCATGTGGGCGATCTTTATTATTTACTTTTTATGCGACCTTTAGTCGTGATCATGCTCAGATTCAGCAATACCTAACCAAGTGATATTGTTAGGGGCAAAGTCCAGTTTAATGTCGCCTGTTATCGTTAGCGACTCAAGGTCGATTTGCAGTACATGCTGAGCAATGGGGTCTGATACATAAACGTAATCGCCATTTTGCGCCACAGTCATACTAAACGACATGCCCTCGGGCATAGTGGATACGTCTTGCTCTGAGATATCGACACTTTCTCGCAGCTCCCAGCGCACTAGGCCATCTTCTTCATAAGCACTCAGTACATTCAAAAAACCTAGGCTGTCGAGTATCAAAAACTCACTACCTTCATGAGAAAAAGCATAAGAAACGGGTGACGCGTCGCTATCAGGTTGCCATGACAATGCTTCCATCATGCTTTGTTCAGGATTGACGTTAATAAGAATGACTTCACCTGCCTCGTGACCTGAGGCGATACCAATCAAAGAATCACTTTCTTCGTGACCGTATAACGTGCCTATACGCAAGCCGTCTAGCAAATCAATATTCGCTATTTTTTCCGCTTCGTATACATCATCATGTTCATGGGCTGACAGCACGCCATCGGTACAACCGAATACAACGTAATCCTCGTTTTGAGCCGCACCATGTAAATCAGGGCATAACAAATCCAATACTTGTTCTTGTTTATAAACATCGTCATGTAAGTGATACACACCTACTTGGTCGGGCAAAATCTTTGCAACTGAAGTATTTTCAGCGTCGTCCCGACGAACGGTGGCGAGTAAATATTCACCACGAGGCTCAGCTACACCGTGCATATTAATGGTGTAATCTAAAGTGGGCAACGGATCGGCTTCGCTGCTGATTTGCGTGTCGGTGACGACCTTCACTGAGGCTGGCGTGCTTGCATCTGCATTGCCATCAAAGAAGACGGCCATTTGACCATCGTGACTTAAAATATGAGTAGGGCTGCTGCCTGTGACTTCAAAGTCACTCATGGCAGGGCTTTGCTCGTAATCATGTAAATGTGCAGTGTGATCTTCGCGCCACATACCGCCATCAATAAAGCCCACATAGTCTTGCGCTCGGCTCGCTATAACTGCAAAACGATAATCTGCTGACGATGTTAAAGTGTTAGATGTGTGAATTAAGGTGAAGCGGTCTAGTAGGTCACCATCGTCTAAATCGAATATGGTGGTCACGTTACTTTCAGCGGATAACACAGCTAGTCGGCCCATTGAATCAATCGTATATTCATCATCTGCGTGATCATGCTCATCATCATCATGGTCCTCGTCAGGTATTTCTATTGGATCTTTTTCGATTAGGGTGGTTTCGGCGTCGCCACAACCTGTTAGCAATACTGCGCCAATAGTCATAGCGATAAGATTCAATTTATATGTGTTAGTCATTGTATATTCCTTTTTATTTAGATGAATTTTTGAACTAAAAACTGCCTCTGACGCCAACTGAAATGCTGCGTCCCGGGCGTGGTGCAATGTCTTTTAAAAATGAGGTGTGTACTCTGGCTTCTGTGTCAGTCAGATTGCTGCCTTTTAAGAAAACAACAATATCCTGATTGGATACCGGCAGGTCATAAGACACACTTGCATCAACCAGGGTGTAGCCACCGGTAGTGGTTTCGTCTGAAGAAACACGATCTTGTTCTTGGTAGCGAGTGATATCGAGATGGGCGCTTAAACGCGCGGCTTCATAGCTAAACTGAGAGCCGAAACGCAGTGGTGGAGTGCGCGGTAAGTCGCCGCCATCTTTTAAGCGTGCGCGAACATAGTCAGAGAATAAGGTTGCTTTGAACGTGTCGCTGGCTTGCCATGCAATTTGCGCTTCGAAGCCATGTAATATGACGTCGTCAGTTTGAAAAAGATAAACGGGTAACTCATCTGTGTGCTCATCTTCCTCTACGCCGCTTTCTTCATGTTCGTGCTCATGGTCGTGACTACTTTCGGCGAATAGTCCGGTGGATGTTTGGTAGTAGTAATTATCGACTTGGTTGTAGAATGCATTGAGTACAAAACCAATGTCGCCTTGGGTTTTACGCAAGGTTAAATCGATATTATTAGCAGTTTCTAAGTCGATGTTCTCTCCACTCAGACCTATACTCGAGCCGTCGTCATCTAACGCGAATAACGCGCCTACTTCGTAAGTACCGGTGCCAATATGTGCACCAAACGACAGCACTTCTGATGCAGACGGAGCTCTTTCTGAGCGGGAAATAGATAGCCCTACGTTATAACCTGGGGTGAAGTCCCAGACTAATCCGGCAGATAAACTCATAGGGGTAAATTCGTGGGCTAAATCAAAAACACGGGTAACGTCGGTTTCTTCTTCATGATCGTGGTCATGCTCATCCTCCTCTTCTACTTCGTCATCGTGGCCGTGTGCATCAAGCGTGGGTAGCAACACGTTGTTGGCGTCAATTGTTACGCGCTCAATACGTGCACCAAATTGTAATAACACGTCACCAAAATGTTTTTCTTCCATAATGGCTAATGCAATAGTTTGCGCTTTAGAAGGCGGCGTGAATGCCTCTTCGCCTTGGGCGGCTACATCACTATTTTTGTAGTGGAAACTGATACCACCATTCCAATCTGCGATGGGGTTATGAATAAAGTCGAGTTTAATTTCATGAGTTTCGTTTTCAAACAAGGTGCCAACAGCGCCTTCTTCTATTTCAGCGTGCTCATAGTCGGTGAACCCGCCGCGTAAATTGATTTTACTGATCCATTTACTATCAACATTTAATTCACCTAAAAGCTGTACACGGGTTTGTTTTAAATCTGCGTAAACATTTTCATCATCACTGTCACCGTGGGAGTGCCCAGGTATACCGTATTCACGATTGAACTGCTCAACGGCGACACCTACGTAACCTTGATCGAATAAGTAGCTTGCACCTAATGTGACGCCGTCTGATTTTTCGGCACTGTTTTTAACCACATGATCTTGCGGCTCATCAGAGTTGGTATCAGGGGCGACGGGCACGTCATAGTCATTTGATTCGCGCCAGTATCCATCGGCGTAAAATCCGAATGATTCATAGCCTGTGGTGAGGTTGAATGAGCCCAGTTTTTTGTCATCTACAGAGTTTGTTTCGAGCAGCCATTCGCCACGCGTTGTATTGTCGGTAGGCACTCGGCCATCTACTACATTGACGACCCCTCCCACCGCACCGCTGCCATAGAATAATGTAGCGGGGCCACGCAGCACTTCAATTTGCTGAGCGGTTGACGCTTCGGTGGCAACCGAATGGTCAGGTCCGACTCGAGACACATCGCTGACGTCTAGACCATTTTGTGAGATCAACACTCGAGGGCCGCTTAGTCCTCGAATTATCGGAGTGCTCGCCACCGCACCATGAAAATTTGATTGCACCCCGGGCAGTTTTTCTAAGCTGTCACCCAAGGTTGATGCTTGTTGGCGGCGTAGCGTTTCCCCTGAAAGCACACTAACGGGAGACGCAGATTCCATTACTGACATATGAATCGGCGTCGCGTACACATCGATAACTTCGATAGGAGAGCGCCGCAAAGTAAAGGTCATTTCTTTTATGCCTTGTGTTGGCATCGAAATGTCCTGATGCAAATGGGCATATCCAGATGAGGAAATATGTAGCTCCATTTTACCTTCGTTCAAATCGGTAAAAGCAAAGCGCCCAACTTTGTCGGTGAACGTTTCAGCACCTATTCCTTCCACTTTCACTTTCGCCCCCGCGACGGTACGACCAGCGCTATTTA
>TARA_R110002153_G_scaffold86746_3_pt1 | contig 13666 bp, 19 predicted proteins | sample TARA_R110002153 | Tara Oceans TARA_R110002153 (sample SAMEA4398193) | marine metagenome | biome: Polar Biome; feature: [SRF] surface water layer (ENVO:00010504); material: water (ENVO:00002006), including particulate matter (ENVO:01000060) such as... | depth 5 m
TAATCTTCTTTTTAACCTAAGATACTGATATTTTAAAAGTAAAATCAAAACAATAACAAAAATGATACCTGAATCTTACATTAAAAAGAACGAAGAAATAATCGCGGTTCGCGAATTAGAAGAACCTTTAAACAGGGATGTGGTCGACCACGTTCTAAAATTTGTAAATCCTTACATATCACTCAGTGATACGAGTGAAGAAGATCATGTTAAATATTGGTTTAAATTAGGTCGAGAGACTAATAATTTACGATTATGGTGTTTTGCATGTACGAAAATAATGGAAAAATCGTTTGGTAAATCACACAATAATAACACTGAATTAAAAAGAATGGGTTGTTCGGCCTTTCAGTCTTTAAAATGTTATTTGGAAAATTACATGGTAAAAAACCTAAAAAATTGGGATGAAATTGAAACTTATGAAAAAGTTGGTAAAAAGGATCATATCGATATGTTTTATGGTGGTAATAACGATGATTTTTATGAAAACGTATCAGAATATATGATTTTTAAGAGACCATATCGTAAATTTATTACCAAAAATGAACAGGAATACATGTTATGTTTTAACGAAAGGTTAACTGAATATTTAAATTTCGTGGAGAATAACATACTTCAAAATAACAATATATTACACATTGGTAAATATGGTAATTCGGAGTTAATAAAAAGTATAAAGCGTTTACGAATAAATAACGAAAAGTTTATGGTTACTGTCCAAAATATCAATATTGGTATCGACAAAAGAGAAAAAAATTAAATCTTATACATTAATAAATGGTTATAGCGACAACGTTTTTTAACCATATTAACATTAAGGGTGTTGTGGAATTTGAAGAAAAGGGGGGTAAAGTTATAATCAGGGGGGTATTAAAATCAAATAAGTACAAAAATAGTTCGCACGGGTTTCATATACACGAAGCGGGTGATCTAACTGATAAGTGTATGGGTGCGTGTGGACATTTCAATCCATATAATAAAAAACACGGAGGTCCTAAATCTAAGGAAAGACATGTTGGAGATTTGGGTAATATTCATTTTGATGGACGTGGTAACGCTACTTTTAGAATGGTAGATAATTTAATAAAATTAAGAGGGACTAAAGCTAATATAATAGGAAGGTCTTTGGTTATACACGAAGATATGGATGATTTAGGTTTAGGTAATCATAGTGATAGTTTAACAACTGGACACGCCGGTAAGAGAATAACGTGTGCAGTTATTGGTTATTCAAAAAGAATGTGTAATTAATATATTTGAATATAATATTAACCTATGATTATTTTTTTACATTTTTAGAATAATTTGGTACTTGGTTACCATATTTTTCATTGTAATTACTACGCAATTTATATGTTTCTCCTAATGGTGTTGGTGTTGGTTTAGGGGTCGTTTTCATTAAACTTTTTAAACTTTTTGTTTTGAGTTTAGGATTAGGTTTAGTCGCGGATGATTGATTACCCTTTTTTAATTTTGTTTTAGTATGTGTTAACATGGTAGATTTTTTAGGTTTTGATGAATTTATAGTTTCGTTTTTAGTCATTTATATAGTCTGAGATTTTTAACCTTAGTAACCCCATTTAAAAAAGAAAAACGAATATAAATAAATGGAGGAGATACGAAAGTACCATAACGAGTCTAAGCGTCTCCTCATCCAATCGGCTACCCGCGAAGGCGACAGTATTTTGGATGTAGGATGTGGATTCGGTGGTGATCTCCAAAAGTGGAAACACGCTGGTGCAAATATAAGCATGTGTGAACCGAACCCAGATTCACTTAAGGAGGCTAAGTCGCGCGCAAAGAATATGAAAATACGTGTCAATTTTTACGAAGGTGATATATTCGCGTGTCCACAAAGGAAATACGACGTCGTATGTTATAACTTTGCGTTACACTATATATTCGAATCGTCTAAGTTATTCGAGACGTCTTTATTAGCAATTAAAAATAGACTTAAACCCGGGGGTCAATTCATAGGGATCATACCGAATTCCGATAAGATTATCATGAATACACCCGTAAAAGATGAGTTAGGGAACTATTTTCTAATGAAACATACGAGTTCGGGGAACTTTGGGGAAAAGTTATACGTCCATTTAGCCGATACCCCGTATTATACCGATGGACCAAAAGTCGAACCAATAGCGCATAAAGATATGTTATTCACGCGAATGGAAAATTTGGGGTTTACTTTAACACTATGGGAAGATCTTAAAGGTAACCCGGTTTCGGATTTGTATAGTAAATTTAGGTTTGTGTATAAGAAATGATTAGTTATTATTATTGACATTTGTACGTCTACTCTGAGCGGCGTTACCCGCCTTTTTTCGAATGGTTTTTGGCGTGTTCGGTTTGTTATTTAATTTCGTATTGTTTAGTTTTTTCGCGAGAGTGTTCGGTGTGTTTGGTTTGTTTGATTTTACAAACTTGACGAAATTTAAGTTTCTTCTAAATAATGGTTGTCGTGTAAATGGATTTAAAACGATATTTGTATTTGGGCTAAGACTGTATAAAGTGTTAATATTAGTGATATTAGTTTTATTATTTTTCGTTTTTATCCAGTTTAGAAGTGATTTTTCAGTTAAGTACCTATTGTATCCAAGGTTTAAGGCATTATTACCAACAATAAAATTATACCCAGATATAGGATCGTTACGATTAGTGTTTAGGGGTACGTTTCTACGTTGTACAGGTCTAAGTGGTATATGTTCAAAACGTGTCGAACTATTCTTAGTAATTCTTAAACCAGATCGATCAAGTGATTTTGGTATGATTCTAAGGTTTGGGTTACTATGTATAAAAATGGATGTCAATTTTGGAAGACGACCGATCTCATCTGGTAACGAGGTTAACCTATTATGTCCTAAAAAAATTACATCGAGTTTTTTAAGCTTACCGATCTCTTTTGGTATCGATGTTAATTTATTAGCAGCCAATCCAAGTGATGTAAGATTTTTAAGCTTACCGATCTCTTTTGGTAACGATTCTAAATGATTACTACTCGATCTAAGTTCTTCGAGTTTTTTAAGGTTACCGATTTGTGGTGGTAACGAGGTTAATATATTATCTTCCAAATCAAGATCCCTAAGATATTTAAGGTTACCAATTTGTGGTGGTAATGATTCTAAATTATTATATCCCAAACCAATATACCTAAGGTTTGTAAGGTTACCAATTTGTGGTGGTAATGATTCTAAATTATTATATCTCAATTTAAGTGCTGTAAGTTTTTTAAGGTTACCAATTTGTGGTGGTAACGAGGTTAAATTATTACGATACAAAAAAAGAAGTTCAAGTTTTTTAAGTTTACCAATAGATGGTGGTAAATTGGTTAAGTTTTTAGCTGATAAATCAAGACGTGTAATATTCATGTTCCTAACACCGAGGTTACGAAGTTCCTGAGGAACTTTAGAGTTACTCATATACATTTACTTGGTATTTTTATTTGTGTTAATATATTCGTCCGCTTTTTTGGGTTCGTGACATATTACGTCTCCGCAATGGTCGCGGTTCTGGTAGACGGAGTTTATGGACGTGAGTAGTTCACTACACGATTTTACCGCCCACCGACCCAGAACGGGTCGTGGTTCGGGTTTCGTTAAAAAATCAATAAATTTACGTATCATTTCTACTATTTTTTCAATTTCAATTTTTATATAGGTTTATGGTAAGATGATACTCGTTATACTTCTACTTATCATAAACGTATTTTTACTACTCAACACGAATGAGCCACAGGAAATAACCGAGGTTCGCGAAAAGTACGGAATTCTCAGGGAACACCTCATAGAAACTGAAAATAAGAAATTTGAAATGTTACAAACAGAAGTACCCATAACGGCACATTACAGTATTGCTAAAGGGGCTATAGGGTATAACACGAACAAGGGAACTGAAATAGGTTTGTGTATAGACGGTGATTCGAATGAAATTTTCCACGTTCTTTTACATGAACTCGCACACTCTACTGTAGACGAGTATTCACACAGTAAAGAGTATTGGAAAAATTTTAAAGAATTACGGAAAATGTGTGTAGAATTAGGTATATACGAAGAAATTCCAAAGAAAACTAAGTTTTGTAATAAGTATGTACAGGATAAATAATCTTTGTTACTATTAAATAATAATGTCCGAAAACGGAATAACGTTTAAAGGTCTTGGCACATCTGTCTTTCTTTGGACTCTTCTCATGGGTATGAACACTTCTCCATTACTCTTCGATAACTACTGGTTTAACATGACACTCCTACATTTAATCGCGCCCATTTTCATTAATAGATTAATGAAAGGTGGTGCATTTTTCGGGTACGCGTCCATTGACTTTCAGGGTCTTGTCGTGATATCATTCTTAGCGTACCTTTTTGCTATACTTGTCACGCAAGTTTTCGATAAGAAAATACAAGAACATTATAAGAATTACGGGAAAGATGCGAGAAGTACAGGTATTGTCTATTCACTTCGCGTAACTGGGTTTGTAATTGGTATGATTCTTGCTTATCCTATCTTAACAAGAGATAAAGGATTAGAAGGGTTTTACTCAAATTCTATAAATAATGTATAATTAAGTGTATTTTTTAATAACGTAAAATACAACTGCGGCAGCTACACCAGTTGACGCTAAACCAACCATACTTCGGTTCCCTTGGTCGTTAAGAAACGATGGTACGAAGTTCGCGAGTTTTTCTTGAACTGGCTTACTAATTGCTATCGCAGTACAAACTGCGACTACGAGAACTTGAAACTGATCATCCGTTAAATTGAATGGATTACTGTTACCGTTACTGTTATTTGATTGAACTTGTTGTTGCGGTTGTTGTGGCGCTTGTGCTTGCATCATTGGTGTTTGCATTTGCATTTGTGTCATTCGAGGATCTTGTGCCATCATTGGTGGTTCGAGTGGTGCTTCTGGTTGTCCCATTATATCGGAAATCGAAGTAGAATCCATTATCTGTTTATTTTCACTTAGATTTTTTTCGAGCGAAATATTCGGCATTTGTTGTTGCTGATGCTGTGGAGAAAATGTAGTTGGTGGTAAAGAATTTGATTCATTATTAGCAATAAAGTTAGTCGATTTGTTATTATTTAAATTAACCATACCGTCCGAATTTTCAGAAAGATTCATAGTATAAACGTCTGTCATATACCGTAACATGTGTTTTTCGTTTTTTTACGTTTACGCGATAGCCTGGATTATTCACGTAAAGTATAGCTTGGGTACATACAACCGAATGTTTTTACTATTCTAGGTAAATCGTTTAGTTCGTCATAATTAGACATGTCGTGATCTATATAGACCGTTTTTGTTTCGTGGCATACATCGACCAATATACGGTACCCTTCGTCTGTGTTATACGTAGGAGTGTTTATTTCGTTAAACGCTGGGTACACCAATGATATATTTTTAGTGGGTGGTATTTGTGTTATGTTTAAAGCTGTACATATTTTTCTAGATAAAACTCGTATCATTTCTTCTTAGTAATTTTTAATGCAGTCGTTTTTTTAACTGCGTTACGATCACCAATCTTCATGTTACCATGTCTCGGATTAAACATCTTCTTATGTGTTTGCCAATATTGAGGTGCACCGACCTTAAAGTTTTTACGTAAGGTTGCCTTGTACCAAAAAACACAATCTTCTATTCTATTACTCTTTGATGTATTATCTAAAACTAAACACTCGTAGTTCTCTGTACATGAGTCCATAACTTTGTTGAACATTTCGAACGTTGGAAATATACCAAAAAAGTTTTTATATAACTTCTCACGATTTTGAATGATATTTTCACGTAAAATGAAAATGTAATCTATATTTGCCCTGAGTGCTGGTGGAAGATCCATACAGTATTGCATAGTTAACATGAAAAATATCTTCCAGTGACGACCATTCATAAAACATTGACGAATACACGTATCTTTCATAAATTTTGAATCGTACATACAATCGTCTAAAAGAAGAAACGCACCACAATTTGGTTTACCTGCACCCACGAGTTTCTTCTGTCTATCCATAACACGTTCTATTGCTTCTCTATCGTAATCTCCGTATATGAATAAGTCGGGTATATACTGTTGATAATAATGATTTCCTTCTTCAGTTGCTGATAAAACTATTCCTGCTGGTAAATGCTTTTTGTGATACAGTATATCAGTAACAAGTGTTGACTTACCCGTATTACGTTTTCCTATAAATACACACACTTTATCATCAGCCATACCTTCGGGTTTGAATTTTCGGAGTTGAAGATTCATCTAATCTAATATATCGCCTCGTTTTATTTTATAAAATTTTACTCACATAGAGTAAGAATGTCTGGTAGAATAAACCTTGCTGCCACGGGTATCCAGGACCAATGGCTTACGGGGGAACCTGAATTTTCGTATTTCCTTGTAAATTTTAAAAGACATACTAAATTCTCTATAGAAGCTACAGAAACGCCTTTTGATGGTGAACCTAAATTCGACACGTCGCTAGAATGTCGTATACCAGCTAATAAAGGAGATCTTATCAGGAGTATGATGTTGAAATTTACTTTACCTCAACCCACGACACCTGGTAAATCTTTTAATGTAACGTTTCAATCGACTGGTTCTGGAAATAAATACTTTATAGATGGTGTCCAACAGGCAACATTGACTTTATATGAAGGTACGACGTATACTTTTAATGTGAACGCGGGTAGCCACCCGTTTTACCTATCTGAAACGATTAATGGAACCCGTAATAGTGGTTCTGTGTATGATACTGGTGTGACTGGTGATGGAACAGACAATGGTGCGGTTACATTCGTCGTACCAGTGAATGCACCTTCCACGTTATACTATTACTGTTCTGCACACTCAAATATGGGTGGTCAGATAAACGTGAAAAGTCTTCGGTACCGTGAATCTATAGGTGCGCAGATAATAGAATACGCGGACTTACGTATAGGTGGTCAAACAATTGAACGTATAACCGGTGATTATATATACATGTATAACCAAATACATAACAATCACGATGATACCGACCAAACTCTTTATTTTCTAACTGGTCATGGTAATTATATACCTGTTTCTTACGATTGGGATTATAGTGTAATGTTACCATTCTATTTTTTTAGACATCCGAGTTTAGCTTTACCTGTGTGTGCTATAACAAAACAACTCGTCGAGGTTGAAATAAAGTTTAGAAAACTAGAGGATATAACTGTGACGTACACTACTTCATCCGGTGCTATAGAAGATCCACCTTCAGACGTATCATCTACAATCAAAAAAGTTTCATTAATAACGGATTTCTTTTATATAACCGAAAATGAAAAAAATTTCTTATTATCACGCCCAATTGAATATGTTATAACACAAATTCAACTGTCTCAGTTCAAAATGAAACCCGGAGAAACGAAAAAGTCTGGTATGCTTAACTTTAAAAATCCAGTTAAGGAGATGTTTTTTGTGGCTATAAGCGATGATGTATTTAAATATAACCCGATTAAAAATGTTACAATGAAATTTAATAATAATACGATAATAGACGCTGATAATTTAATGCTAAGCTATGAACAACCTCTAAAATATTACACAGGAACTACAGAAAATAACTTCGGTGTGTATAGCTTTTCACTAAAACCAGAAACATACTATCCGACAGGACAAGTTAATATGAGTAGAATTGCACACAATTTAATAGAAATAGATCTTGATAGTCCAGATTCAAGTTTTGGGCACAAAGTTTACGTGTATGCAGTTAACTATAATGTTTTGCACGTCGAAAGCGGTCTCGGAGGTTTAAAATTTTAGTCAGTTATACTAGTAATGGCTGGCCGTGTTCAATTAGAAACATCTGGTCCACAGGACGCTTTTTTTACGGATGATCCAGAATATACCTATTTCATAAAAAATTTTCAAAAGCATTCTAATTTTGCACCGTTCTTTGTTGATTTGGACGTTGAAGGTGAAGTTGAATTTGATAATATTATAAGGTGTACCATACCCCAAGATCAAGGTGACCTTTTAAAAACAGTAAGTTTAAAATTTGAATTATCGGAAATACAACAAAACTTACTAAGTGGTGATGGCATATTAGGTATTGGGTATGTGGAGTCTATAGGACACGCTATTATAGAGTATGCCGAAATATTAATCGGTGGTAAAACAATTCAAAGAATACCAAGTGATTTTTTAGCTATTTATTATGATAATTATGTAACACAAACGAAACAGAAAAATTTATCTAAACTTATAGGTAAACCACCTTTAGAACTTTCAGGTACACCTGTATCGAATCACAAAATTTCTGGGTATTTAGGATTTGCGACACAAAAACAAAAATTTTTCGTTGATATACCCTTTTATTTCCACAATAACCCCGAACTCGCTATTCCTATTTGTGCAATAGATAAACAGGAAATTGAAATTATTATTAAACTTAGGAAATGTAGTGATTGTATATTTGGTCATGATTCTACCAGTCCAGCTGATGATGATAATGTTCGTTACTTGGCAAATAATGTATCAACAAAGGGTCTCATTAAAAACATGAAAATAACTACCGAAATGGTATCATTAACAGATATTGAAAAGAAAAAAATTAAATCTGAAAAAATAGACTATATAATTACACAAATACAGGAAAGTAAATCTATAATACCACAAGACCCAGATATAAGTTCTATAGTCGATATTAAACATAACCTTAATTTTAAAAACTCTGTAAAAGAGATATTTTTTATAATTCAAAGACTTAGAAAGGTACCAGGTAATCATTTTGTTACTAATTTCGATTATGATTCAATGTTTATAGTTTATGATGGAGAATATGTTAATTATGAACACCTCAAATCATTAAAAATGTCTCTAGATGATTCAGAAATTTTAAATGAAGAAACGGGTGATGTTATAAATTTACGCGCTGTACAAAGTGGTATACACCATTCAAGGACACAACTTTTTAGGAGGTATTATTCTTATAGTTTTGCGCTCGAACCTGAACGATGGTATCCGACAGGACAGAAAAATTTCAGTATGGTTAAAGATCAGGTATTAAAACTTAAAGTAACACCTGATAATTTAGCACAAAGAGAACTTAGAGTTTTGGCACATAGTTATAATATACTCCGAGTGGAGAACGGTATTGCTCAAACGTTATTTTAATACAATGAATCAATCAGAAAAAGATGCTACAACACAACTCGTTGAACAGTTTCAACAAACAGCTATAGATGTTGTACAACCCGTCATGGAACAAGCCATAGTTTTTGCAGCCGAATATGCAAAGGCATGTGGTCGTGATACTATACTCGGTAAAGATATGGAATACGCTATGAAGTATTGTGCAATGAACGAAGTTGGTAAGAAAACGGGTTCGCATTTCCCAGAAATTTACGATGAATCAGATAGCGAAGAAGAAGAATTGGATGTAGTAGACGAGGAAGACATTGAATTTGAAAGGTATTCTGGTAGAGAATACAAATTCGTTAAAATGAACATTGCGTACGATAATTGGGGTACGTGGGTGCCGAAAAACCCAACAGAACATATGTTAAAAAATGCTATAGATAGTAATGGAGACATCTAATTTAGAAGGTTGGGATAAGGATGTTATATATTTTAAAATATCAAATTGTGATGATAGCTCGGATAAAGACTCTGACTCTGACTCTGACTCAGAAACTGAAACCGATAACGAGTCTGGAACCGAATCTGAATCCTCAGGGTATTCTTATTCTAAAGAAAAACCTATTAAAAATATGAAAGGGTACTTTAAAAATACGAAAAAATATAAGAAAATTTTATTCGACGAAAATTTTCTCCCAGAATAAAATCTACATTTATAGTATAAAAATGTCTGCTGCCAAAGAAACTATTACACTCGTCGCATCGGAACTCGAGTCGCAATCTCTCAACGCTATCGTCGCTGGGTTTTCCTTCGCCGCCGCCTTGTCTTGGGTTGACTTGGTCAGATGGTTGGTTAACCAAGTGATCAAGGTTAACAAGAACGGTGGTATGAACTACACACTTACCGCGTTGTTCACAACTCTCTTGTCCATCTTTGTCTTTATGGTCACTTCCAGAGTGTCCTCCAAGGTTAACAAGCCAGCACAACCAGTGTTCGCTGTTACTAAGTAAGTTGAAGTCGTTTCGGTTTCTTTATAATTAAAAGTAAAAATAAACCTGCTGCGACTACCATAAATATAGGTATAAAAGCATCCCAGTTATGTACATCCTCTCTAAATTCATAGGGGATTTCCATAGGTGTAGGTAAACTCTCCCCTCGTTTAGATCTAGGTATATTTTCCATTTTATCTGTAGAACATGTTACTGCTAATTTTAGTATATGATTCGCATTTCTAAAATCGTAAGGTATGAGCCGATTATTACTACTATAATAAAATTGAACACGTAAACTTGATATTGTTTTTTGTGCCCCACTATCAAAATTATGTTCGACAGCATCGTCTACACCAGAATAGTTAATTACGTCTCCGCACATGAGTATTCGTCCAGTATAAAAAGGTGTATCTGAAAATACAGTCTTATTAAATTCATCGGACCCACTACTCAATTTTACAATTATTGCGTCTGCGCCCTGTAAATTAATACTACCAGTCGTTAATGAAGAACTACTCGATGAAATATCAGATGATGGTAAACCAAGTATATCGTGTGGTGTAGTATACCCTGTAACGTTTGTATTATATCCATTTATACCCGAATAGAATTTGAATGTAAAATCACCCGAGTTACATGTAAACGTTATTGCATTTGTGGTTTTATTAAAAGTAGCACCAGTTATAACTGTACAATTCAGTTTTATAGTATCAGCAAGTTCTTGGCCGCTATAGTTTCCAACGGGTATAGTTACAGTCTGAGTACTCCCACCATTTGTTAACACTTCCATTTGATTATTTCGAGAATGTATGAGAAACTGACTGTTATGAATACGTGCTGATATTAATGAAATTTTTGTGACTTCGTAAACAGGTGTTTTTAATTTAACAACATAGTCTGCAGGATTTGAATAAGAAACGGGATCTCTTTCTCCACTATCTATGTCTAAGGTATGTACCCTCATTAAAATATAGGAGCATTATTTTAATGAGCGATTTACTTATTTTATTATACGTTTAAGAAAAACTATGTGACAATGGGTTTCTAGAAAGTTGATTTTTAGCTATATCTAAACCACTCTGAGAAGAATTAGGATTTTCGTTACCTTTGTATGCATTAAATTGGTGATAATCGTTATGTCTATAATTTTGTGTCCAAGCACCGTTTGCAGAGTTTACTCGACCATCAATACGGGACGTGTCTGAACGAACACCTGTTAACATACCACCCTGGTTTAGTGGGTCGGCGCGAACATTCATTCGACCAGCACCCGCCGTTCGACCAGCTTTACCTCTTTTATCTGTTGGTCTCAATCCAAACTTATTAAGTTCCTCGACTGCATAGGCATCGCCATAAACTCTACTTTCACCTATCTTTGAAGATGGAGAATTCAAGTACCCGTGTGAATATTTATTGATATTTGGTGATGGCATATTTGTGTATTGATACGATTCTATATTACCATCCTTCTTGTTACGTGTTGGTTCTGCTGCACGTGTTAAAGCGGAAACGGTTCTCTTTGGTGCGGCCGTAGAAAGAGTATCAGTTCTAAGTCCGGTTTCAGAACGATTTGTTGTTCTTTTAGTTTTTTCGTGTTCACTTCTTGGGGTCAAGCCCGAGAATCCTTGAGAACGTCCGCCAACGTTTGGAAGACGTTCTGGTAAAAATGAAGTTTTTTCCGGTCTATTATTAGCAAGTTCACCGGCAATTCCTCGACGACCACCTTTACCATCAAATGCGGGACCACTTCTCCCTGGTAAAGTAGTTAATTTATAAGCACCTACATTTACAGGATTCACACGGAAAAGTTGTTGATGACCACCAACTGATGGAACATTTGGATCAACACCCAAACCTGGTCCAACATTCTGACGTTCTATTGGTGATAAGTTATTCATTCTACCACCGTCATACATGATCCTATCTCTCATTTCCAAAACTTCACCCCCAGAAGATCTTTGTGTTGACGCAATGTCACCGAAGGAGCCAACTTCTTTTTTATGAAAAATTGTTTGTTCGACTAATGGTGATGCTTCACCTAAATATGTATCATTTATATTGATATTTCTATCGTTAAATTCTAAATTTTCCTGTACACTATCCTGTTCTATAGGAGCACCTTCTGATATATATGTTTCGGTTGGTTTACTTAATTTACGACCAGCGTAGACAAGTCCTGCTATAGCCATTATGGATATTGGATCAGCCATTCTTATTTCTTACTGACATTTTTATTAAGGTATCTTTGCTGAAACAAACCATTTTGAAGTTCGGCTCGTGTACTGGATGGTTCGTAACTTTGGGTTCTGAGTGGGAGTTTACACGATACATTTTGGAGTGGGTGTAAATTTTGTTCGTATGTTTTCGCTAAAACTTTGTTAAATCGGGAGGTAGATTGTGGACGAAGCATGTCACTCGTTTCAATATATTCAGCTGGAGATCCTTTACCCGCCATATACGGCGCAGTACCGTATAACATAGTATTTGGCCTCGATGAAACGTAGTTTAATGAAGTGGGCTGAGGATACATAAAAACTTCTTCGTTTGCACAAACTGTTGGTACAGCATTATCAGTGACTAATTTGATTCCTGGTTGGAGTTGGTACGCCATTTACTATTACAAAACATTTTGTTTAAGAAAATCGAGTATCGACTAAATATATTTAAAATATGAAATTATGAAGAATGACCAGCTGCTAATCCTGAACCTCTATGCATACCACTTCTCTTATCCCCATTTGGATCTAACCCCGCAAAAGCTTCGAGTTGAACACCTCTCGCGTTTGGATCACATAATCGTGGGTCTTGTCTACAAGTTTTTTGTCCCTGTTCACCATGTATAAATTGGTAATATGGATCATTTCCTAGAGAAGAATTGGCTGTACTTACAAATTGTCTAGAACATGCATTTCTTTGGTATTCTGGTAAAGATGACCTAGATCTAGATGGTCCATATTCTATACCTTTTGTAGCGTAATGGTCGTACGATTTTTTCACCGTTGGATAATAACAAGCACTTGGTCTGTCTGGTCTATCAACAAAATCTGTCATCAAAACATTACCCATTGGGTTATCCTGTGTGGGTAAGGTACATGGTCTTTTTGGACGTTCGTGTGCTGTTTTAGCTAATCCTAATTTTATCATATCTGATTTTTCCATTATATATAAAACACCTAATGCAGTTCCTCCTAATACAAATATACGTATATCACGGTTTATAAGATATATAATACAGGTTGCATAAATAATAAATCTCGCAGTGGCATTAACACGTTCTTCTGGAGTAAGTGTTTGTGAAGGCCAGAATTCTAATACTTTGTCTGTTCGAATGAGTTGTTTTGGATCTTCAAACCAAGAAGTCATTTATATATAGTGAGTTTATTTTTTACCACCTAACATGCCACCTAACATGCCCTGCATGGTTTTCATAAGAGCGGCTTCGTCTAAACCACCTTCACCTTCCGAACCCATTTTATCGGCGCACTCTTTTGCCACACTTTCAATCATGGATAACGTGTCTTCTGGAATTGATTTAATTGTCGTACCTAGCATGTAAAGCGTTTGTACATACTGCCAGA
>TARA_R110002153_G_scaffold74838_2_pt1 | contig 13626 bp, 21 predicted proteins | sample TARA_R110002153 | Tara Oceans TARA_R110002153 (sample SAMEA4398193) | marine metagenome | biome: Polar Biome; feature: [SRF] surface water layer (ENVO:00010504); material: water (ENVO:00002006), including particulate matter (ENVO:01000060) such as... | depth 5 m
CCTTCACATTAAGGCGGGGCGCCAAGTATCCGTAGAATAGTAAAAATAATATCTGTTCTATAATTAGAAAGATGACTTTTGGTAATTTAAAACCAGAACCAGACCCTTGCGGAACTATAAGTGATTCCAAACATTTTCATCATCAAACACATAAACTAAATGAAGCGGATTTGGATAAAAAAGTTCATATAAATACATTTAGAAGCACACCTGCTTATCCTGCGGAGTTTAATAGAATGAATGTTAGACATCATACCAGTATAACTGCGAATATGAATAATCTAATCAATTTTAATCCTACCTCCAAAGGTTTAACATATTTTCAAGAACACGATACCAATAAGATTTTACATTATCAATCATCTCGTCCTCGTTTTGATGCTGTTATTATGAAAGAAACAGAGATAGTAGATAAGATTGATGATATGAAGAAATCAGGTACACATTATCACGCATACCCACAACATTCGCACAGATTAATACGAAGAATATAAATAGTACATATCTTTAATTTATTTATTTTTTTAAAAACATTTTATAATTTTTATAATTTTTAAAGATATGTACTATTTTTTTATATGATATATTATAATAGATATGGATAATAATAACACTGATTATAAAATTGTTAAGATGAGTTCTAATGATGCGGACAAAATAGAGGATATATCTTTAAACGATTATAAATCAAGACTAACATTCTATTTTAAAAACCCTATAATTTTAAATGATATATATGATTTAAACATATTAAACTTTAATGTTAAAAAGTTATTTGTCGGCGAAGCAATTAGATACCAAGAGAATTTAAATGGTATAGGAACTTTCACAACAGATACTACTAAAAATATTATTAAACCCACATTATATAATTCTATTGTTGAAAATACAACTACTATTGATGTTCCAATTTTACGATGGGACGGAAGTGCTTTTCAAACCAGCGATGGATTAGCACATATTGCGGTTCAAAAGAACTCTAATGATGCTAATGGGTCTATTATATCAGTTTCACATACCACAGCGGGAACTGGTTTTGTTCTAAATGATTATATTTATATTGATAAAAATAATATAACTACTGAGTTTAATAGTTATACTAATCGCTATGCCGAGTTTAAAATTACTTCCTTAACCGATGAAGATGTTCTTTTAGAATTATCAAATTACGCTAACAGAGCAATAATACCCGCTATTATTGGGACACCTATAAACGAAAGAACTTATGCTGGAATATTACTCTGGCGTGATGATGGTTCAGGTTGGTATGAATATGCTGATGCTTCCGTAAATTGCGAAGTTAAACTACCATATGTTGGAGCAACTTTTGCTAATATTGATATAACAGGTATATATTATGGAGGTTCTGGACATTCAGTAGATGATTTTGTTTATATTGATAAAGAAACAATAATAAACGGAGAAGGTAGTATGACTTATAATTCTGGAACAAGATTTGCTAAATATCAAGTATCGGGATTAGTCAATGGAATAAATACAAGTGTATTATCCGCTAATATTGAAATATTACCAAATGAAAGAGAAAATGATATTGAAGGTGGTAGGGTATATCGTAATCTACCTTTACTAACTTCATTATATGTAGATACTGGGGCGAGAGCAACAGCGTCAGTAGTAGCATCAACAATAGCAGGACAAAATATAGCATCTTTAAATATTACGAGTATTACAAATATAGGTACTGGATTTAGTGTAGCAGATGATTTTTATATTGATAAAGAATTAGTTATTCCACCAAATACATACGACGCGGTAGATAGATATGCTAAATATACTATATCCGCTTTAAGTGTAGAACAAAGAAATATTGAATTAATTAATAACACAAATTATGGATATAATAGTAGTTATCAGGAAGGTTTTTGGTATTATGATATACCTGGTACTAATACTCGTATTCATTTTGAAGTTTTTAAACCAGCAGGTTTTTCACGACAAGCAAGATTATTGAAAATGAGTGGCGATGACAGTTTTGTTTATAATGTAGATGATGTTATTGATTTAGTAAATGCGGATGTAGTTTTAGAGGTTAGTGGTATAGCAGGGACAGCGGGAACAGCAGGTATAGGCAAACAATATGGTAATTTACAGGTTAAAGTAATATCAACTTTTAGCATTACAACGCTTGGAGAAATATATAAATTAGCATTTGAAAACATAAAATATAATAATCAATATTATTTCAATTCAAATAAAATGGGACACCCACACTTTTTAACAACTGATTTAATCAATAAAGGTATATATAACAAAACTCCTAAATTAACATTAGAACCTCAAATAATCAGCGAACTAAAAATATTACTTAATAGGAAAGTTCAAGCAAATGAGGTTATTGATTTAACTTTCTTATTAAAAAAAAATAATATCATATAATAGATATGAATTACGGAACAGTAGATAAACCTAAGATATATAAAACAATCTGGTTAAATACCCAAGATGCTGTTGCGTCGGTAGATAGAAAACAATTCACTTTTAATGAATTACCATTAATTCAAATTAGAGGTAAATCAATTTTAAAAATAAATAGTATTACTTTATCTGGTGCTGGTTTAGGAGATGCCCCCAATCAAAATTGGACGATTAAATTAAAAAATGTTAAGTTTAATCAACCATCTTATTATAATAGCGACAAAGATACTATACCAACAATTGCTACTCTCAATTATGATACTAATAATGCTATCCAAAATGGTCTATTATCGCTTGAATTATCTAATCAAGATATTAATAATTTAGCAATTATTATTACTTCAAGCGACGGACACGGAGCACTTGAAAGTTCGGCGAATATTAATTTCCATATTGGTTTATGTATTGAAGAATACAACGATTAACCGACTTTTCGCGGAGGTCGTCCTCTTCTTTTTTTATGATTTGATGCCTTATCAAGTGTCATATCAACAATTCCTGATGGATTATTTTTAGCATATTCTCCTATTACACCTCCCGCTTCGTTACTTAACCATTTTTTAGCGGGTTCTTTAAATTCGTTATAAACTGAGTTCATCATATTACTGGCAACACCCGCTTCAACACCTTCCAGTATTAACTCTCCCACCGGAAGTAAAAACGCCATCTTCTATTATTTAGTAAGATTTTTTTTGTAGTTTTTTGATTTGTAAATGTATTAAAGCATTATCAAGTACTAATGGTTGTGATTTCTCATTATAAAAATTTAATCTAATACTTGATATGTGTTTGTTTTCAATTTTATAACATAAGTCATCGTAATTATGATATTTTATACAGGTGAAAGGCGGTTCATCACAATCTATCCATTCTAAGACATTTCCAATACCAGTCGCCATATTATTCCCTCTTATAATTTCATTATGAGTTTTATTTTGAAAATTAAGATTAGTTGTAATTATTATTTTGGATAAGTTCATAAGATTAATATATTTATCACATTCATAATAAGAATTTAGAGGTATTCTTATAAACTCTTGATATGTATCAACTATTCCAAAGTTTTCTTTCATATTTTCAATATTAGGTATTACCAAATCAATTTCACAATTTTCATTAACTAAATTGGTTAATGTAGGACTAAAATTATTATTATTAACAAACTTTAATTTATTTGTAAAAGTATCAATTGATGTAGTAATATTATAAGGGGTTAGTAATGTATTTAATGTAGTTTTTAAATTAGATGCTTTATAAAATCCATCAGGTATTGTTATGGTTGTTTCAGTTGGGGTTGGGTTTAATGTTCCACTATCATAAACGGGTATTTGTTTATTCGCTTGTAATTTAATTATATGTAAGTTGAAAGGTAATGCTGGTGTATCACATATTAAACGATATTTATTTGTCGCTACTGGATTTGAATATGTGAATGTTTGAAGACTTGTTGTTTCCTGTGATACGGAATTAGGAAATGTAATTGTTTTACTATCAATATCTTCATAAGCAGAAGTAGTAGTATTAAATCTTTGAAATTTAATAATAACATCGGTAGTAGAAGCACTTACATAAGTATCTTTATAAAAAACACAATTTAAAGTTTTAATTCTATTATTATCACTACTTATTATTTCAAACCATTTATCATCTTTTTCAATCCTCATTTTTCTCGTTGAACCATCGGCGGTATCATTTAATATATTTTCCCAACCAAGTAAAGAGACTTGATAGTCTTGGCGATATATTAAAGATAATTCTCCCAATGTGAGTGTTTTTGTAGTAATTGTTTGACCTTCATTAGTAAATTCAACTTGATTTACAAGTAAAACATTATTAGCATCATAAAAACCTGTATCTTTAAAATATAATTCACTCCCTCCATAAGAGAAAGTATAATTTTTGCTGTATCTCCGTATATTGAATTGATTATTCATAAGATTACTACTGATGTTAAATATTGAGTTTAAAAATTTAAAATCAACTAATTTTATTTTCATATATTCGTAATCAGTTATTTCAATCGGGTAATCCAATATAATATCAAGATAATCTTTATCCTTACAAGTTTTTCGCTTATCTATGAAGAAATTAAAGATGCCCATATCTAATTATTGACTATATTTTATTTATCAAAAACATATTTAGAATCTCTTTCAATAGTTTGACCCCACCCAAGTCGTAATCTATTTTCTTGCTTTTCATTTTTATGAATACTAATAATTAGCGAGGCGTATGGTATATGCATTATTCCATCATATACTGTTTCTAATTCTTCTTTTGAAAATATACTTCCTACTTCCGTACTGATAGCATCAATAATTGCTATACGATTAGCATTCTTTAAAAGTATAAAATAATCACTCTGTTTTCTCACCACACTGGGAATCTTTTTAAAGTCTTGTGTTAAATATATTAAATTTATTGGACATAATTTATCACTATCGTGCCGAGATTTTATACTTATATTATTACACCAATTTCCTTTTTTCACATTAGAAAAAACATCACTACCGATAAGGTCATCTAAAACAAAATGGATTACACGAGGGTGATATAATAAAGAACCATCTTCTGTATGAGGAGCATCTGGGTCATCTTTTGGGTCAATAAACTTTTTCCATTCAAGTAATATTAATTCATCAAGTGTTAGATTAGATAATCTTTTAGATTTCATATATTTTTTATATGTTTCTCGGTAAATATTATAACATTCAATTAAATCACGCTCTTCCAATATACTTTCATAAATCTCTTTTAATTGTTTATCAGGGTTACCTAAATCTAAATCAATTCTATCATCTTCGTGTAAATATTTTAATTCATCTAATATTTGATTTTGTTTTGATTTAGAAGTACCTCCACTAACCCATATAATTCTTTGATGAACTTTTTCTCCATTTTCCATTTTATAACCTGATTTCTCGGCAAGTTGTAAATAGTGATTTACAATAACGCCTTTTCCCGAACCTTTGCTACCACAAACAAGCATAATATTATATATTCTCGGTAAATCATCATTTACAGGAATAGGTGTTTTATAAGGTTTTCCAAAATTAATTTTACTGGTTATACTTTTTAACTGTTTAATTTTCATTTAAAATTATATTCTCTATTATTAGAATAGAAATATAATAATGGAGAGTGTTAAAATGGAATATCCTGAGGATTACAACGATGAAGACAAAGCGACTTATGATGACTTAATTTCAAGAGGAATGGCGTTAGTTGGAACAAAAGTAAAACGAGATGATATATGGTTATTACATTTGTCGGCAAAAATTGTCATTAATCAAGCGAAAGGTTATAATACAGGTTTCTCAAAAGAAGAAATTGAAATTACTAAAAAATTACATCGGGACGCTATGAATACTAATGTTTATGAAACACCAGCACATTTATACGAAGATGGTATGATGCGAACCGAAGATGGTGATGAACGACCACATCCATTATCAAAAACCCAAGAAGAATGTTTTGCTGAAATGATGAAAAAACCTGATGAAGATGGTGTAGATTATTTAACTGGAAAAATTGACGAGATGTTAGAAGTTAATTAAAAAAATGATATAAAATATAAAAGAATAAAAAAGAATAAAAAAGAATAAAAAAGAATGGATGAAAGATATAAAAGAGGAAAAATATATACTATTAGATGTCGTTATGACGATAGTTTAATATATGTTGGAAGTACTATTGAAAATTTATCTAAAAGATTTGGGGGACATAAGGCAGATAGTAAAAGAAAGATGAATATGTCTTTATACACTTATGTTAATAACGATTGGGATAATTGGTATATTGAATTATATGAAGATTACCCCTGCAATAATAAACAACTACTTTTAAAAAGAGAAGGAGAAATAATAAGAGAAATTGGTAATATAAATAAAAAAATAGCAGGTAGAACAAAAGAAGAGTGGGCGGAAGATAATATTGATAAGGTTTTAGAAATTAGAAAAATATGGTATCAAAATAATCGTGAAAAAATTTTAATTGATAAAAAAATATATGGGGATGAAAATCGTGATATAATAAATGAAAGAATGAAAAAACATCGTGAAGATAATATTGATAAATATATTAAAAGAGATAAAGATTATTATGAAAAAAATAAATATAAAGTTATTTGTGATGTTTGTGGTTGTGAAGTAAGTAAAAGAAATTTAAAATCACATCAAAAAACTAAAAAATGTGTTAATTTTAATAATTAGTATAGTCTCTGTCTTATTTTTTATCTCTATATAATATTAGTAATAGACACTGAAACATTATAAAATGCCGATGAGTACCCAAGATAGGATTGAATTACTTAAAAAAGCCCGTGAGGCAAAAAAGGCAAAAGGTGATGCGAAGAAACAGGAAAAAATTGATAATCCACCACCCAAAGGCAGACCTAAAAAAGTTGTTGAAGAAACTAAAACATTAGATTTAACGGAAGTTAAGGAAGAAGTTGTTGTAAAAGAACCTGAAATTGATAGCGAACCAGAAATAGTTGAAGAGGTTATATATGAACCAAAAGCAAAAAAGAAAAAGAAAAAGATTATTAGAAAAATTATTAGACAACAAGAAAGTAGTAGCGAAAGCGAAGTTGAAGAAGAAATAATATATGAAAAACCTCCTAAACGCACCCAACAAGCACGAGTAAAAAAAGATAAAATAGAAAGTCAAGTTGAACCAAGACCTGTTGAAAGAATATCAAATCCTTTTTTCTGTTATTAAAATAGATATGGACGAAAGAGCGTTTGCCTTACTTGATAAATGCGAATGTATGAGTTTGCTATGTAGTAAAGCAACTCATCGGTGGAGTTTAATAAAGTTTATATTTCAAATTCCATTAATATTAACAAGTTCCGTTATGTGTATATTAAATTCATTTGATAAAGGTGATGGAAGTATGAAAATACCAAATGTCGTTGTCAATGGTGTCAGTGTATTATTAGTATCTTATCAGTCTAATTTAAAAGTTGCGGAGAAAGTAGAATTGTTTAAAAACTTATCTAATTCTTTTTTACAATTAGCACACGAAATAGAAGGTAAAGAACCAGAATTATTAGACAGGAGTGCGGTTAATCAATTAACCGAAAAGTATGATAGTTTAATTATGACTTGTTTATTTGAAGATATATCTAAATCAACAAAATTAGAAGTTATAAAAATCTTTGAAGGAAAAACATTACCTTTACAATTAAACGGAGGAAGTGGATTAAGCACTAAAAAAAGAAATAGTAAAAATATTGAAATGAGTTCATCAATTGTTTAAATTAAAATATTTATATTAATTAGAAAGTAAAAAACAATGCCTCCCAAAGTTGGTCGCCCAAGAAAAGCGGATAATCCAGATGCTACTGGCGATGAAAAAAAGAAACAAGATAAAAAGAAATATATGAGAGAATATAAAGCAAAAATTAATGGTGAAATCATTGAATTATCTAAAATGGAAGAAGATTGCGATAAAGAATTAGAAAAAATTAAAAAAGAGAAAGCGAAACTAATTAATGATTTAGAGAAAGCGAATAATCAAGCAGGAGCAATTTTAAAAGAGAAAGTTGGTAAAACAAAAACTGTTAAAAAAATGGTAAAAGTTAGTGATACAGAAATGAAGGCATCTTCAACTATTAATAGAGCGGTAAAAGGTAAAATTGCTCGTAATAATTATAAAGAAACTGAAAAAAGTGAAACTTTTAAACTTTTAGTAAAATAAAATATTATTAATAATATATATGGTTAATAACGGAAACGGAGATATTGTACCTGTGTCTTATAAAAATAGAATTGTTGGTGAATCTTCTCAATTAACTTGTTTTAAATGTAAAAAGTGTTATGAACCTTGTGATGAAGAAATATGTATAAAAAATCCAAATAGGTATTATAAGAATTGTAATATTTGCCGAACAAAAATGAATATTTATGCTAAAAAATATATTGAAAACAGAATGTTGAATAAAAATATAGTATAATATTAGATATGGATATTCAAAAAGTTTTTAATCCTTTAACAGGTCGTATGGTTAATGCGGGTGGTTCTACTGATAAAAGTGTTAAACAAAAAAAACAAAAAGTTTCGGTATTAGAAGCAGTAATAAAAAGAAAATTAACTAAAAAACCTGAACCACCAAAACCTGAACCACCTAAACCCGCACCTAAACCCGCACCTAAACCCGCACCTATAAAGTTCGGTTTTGAAGATTTAGATGATGGTGTTAAAGATATAATTAGTAAATATGTTAAAAAAAATAAAAGTGGTTTTGATGAAGATGGAAGAGATGTGTCAAATTTTAGACAAGGATTTTTAAGAATAAACGATTATATTACTTATGTTAATCAAGTATTAGAAGATACAAATGTAAGTCATAAAGTTAGAGTTAAATTAAGAAAAGAAGCAATTCAAAATATAAAAGATGGAGAAAAAAACGAATATATTAGTAGTGTGTCGGTTGAAGTATATGATTTTAATAGAAAGATGAAAGCATTTATTAAAAAAACATACAAGAAAAAAAATGGAGAAAATCTTATCATTAGCGATTTAGGAACAAAATCACTATTTATAGTACCTGATTATGCTAATGAATTTTATTATGATATGTCAGGTGGGTATGGTGGTGATGAATATACAGTTTTAGATGATGGAAAATATATTAGTGAGGAAGATGAGAATCAAAGATTGGCAAATCAAGAGGGTTATGAAAATGATAAAGGTTTAAAAATTAAATTATTTGGTAATCCTAACATAATTGCTAAATTAAAAGAAGACAAATCCGGAGGTGGTAAATGGATAATACCTAAATATGATAAATATGTATTAACTAAAACAGAATATGAAGTTATGGTTGGTGAATGGTTTGCTGATAGTTCGTTAAAGAAAAACGAAAGAAAAGTTGTTAGTTCTATTCCTACACAAGATAGCGATAGTGAATAATTAAATCTTACTACTTAAAGAAGTTTTAAAATAGTACATATCTTTAATTTATTTATTTTTTTAAAAACCTTTTATAATTTTTATAATTTTTAATGATATGTACTATTTTTTTTTACATAAGAATTAGTTTATTAGAAATATTATATAGTATAATATAAGTACAATGAAAGACGACAAATATTACTTTCATCAAACCCCTATAAGTTTGTGTAAAGATATTATATCTAATATTCCATTTGATATTGATGATATTGTTTTAGAACCTTTCGCCGGAGAAGGAAATTTCTTTAATAATATTCCTGATGAAGTTGTAAAATACCGAACTGAAATTGAAGATGGATTATGTTTTAAAGATTTTGATTATGAAGGTATAAAACCCACAACTATCCTTTCTAATCCTCCATTTATTCTTGTTGAAAATGATAAAGGAAAGAATGCTTTTTTTGATATATTACATTTTTATTCTAAAAAGAGATTTATAAAAGATATATATTTTTTAGCAAATGATTATTGTGCTGGAACTTTAACACCGATTAGAATGAGAAAATTAAACGAACAAGGTTTATTTCTAAATAAAAAAACTACCATATCAGTAAAAAAATGGAGAGGTAGATATTACTTATTACATTTTAACAGAACATATAACGAGAGTTTTGATTATTATATGGATAATTATGAATAATATCATATTTTTTTGAGAGATATAGGGATAATAGTTTGATATTGTATCCATACTCCATTTTCCCAATTTCCGGTGTCTGCTTTATTATCAACATTTACACAATCCCTACTAAAATAAGTAGGTGTGTTTGTGAAGTAAGCGTCAATATGTAATTTTGTTTCATCTGTATAATTAAAATACAAATGTAAATGAGAGTAATATGGTGGGTTTCTAATAAAATCGTATAATTTTATTGAAGCATCTCCTATTTCAATTTTTCTAATAATTCTTTTTGTTAATTTAGTTTTTAAGGAATAATATTTATTTATATCATCATCATCATCACATTTTGTGATTGGTGTTTGTTCTATATATGAAAACTCATAAAAGCAATCTTCTTCATTTTTGATTGATAATTTATCCATTATATCTTTGTATTCTTTATCAGTAATTTTTTCTTTGATAGCAAATACCATATTGGAAAGTTCTTGTGCGGTCATCTTGTGATAATAAAAAATATAAAATAAATAATCAATTTTTTTTTACATCATCTAAAATCCGGACATTTTTAATTTGGGAAGAGATAATGTCTTACTTTTTTGTTTTTCTTTTTATTTTCTCCTAAATAATAAACAGCATTCGTATTCTTATCATAAAGAAGGGTTTTCATTTTACCTCTTACGAAAATTGGTGGTGCTTCTTCATCATTATTTAATTTATTCCAAAAAGTTTCATAGTGTTCTTGTGGGACTTTTAATACGCCTTCACCATTTTTAATATTTAGAATAGTACAATAACATTTGTGCTTACAAGGACAGACCATATCGTTTAGTGATAATAAAAAATATAAAATAAATAATCAATTTTTTTTTACATCATCTAAAATCCGGACATTTAATCAGTGCTGGGTAATAAATCCCTTGCGTTTATTTTTTGTTCATTTATTGTTTTAGGCAACATTTTCTTCGGTATTTCAACATATTCTTCATTATCACCCCAATCATAATTTCTTATTTTTAGACTACATTCCCTTTTATCATATTGACTATATTGGATTGTAATATAACATTTAGTTCTTTTTAAAATTATAAACATACTATTATTTTTATTTTTATATTTTCCTACATAAAACTTTGGTTTAACACCTTCTAATTCATCAAGAATTTTCCTTGCGTTTTGTGCCTTCTTTTCTGTATTTTCACATTCCTTAATTGAGTTATATAGTTGTTCCATTTTTGCGATATTAAGCGATATGAGTTTAGTCATCTTATGATAATAAAAAATATAAAATAAATAATCATTTTTTTTTTACATCATCTAAAATTAGGACATTTGAAGGGTTTGCTTTTGTGAGACATTAACACTATTTGATTTTATATATTTTAGTTTTTTCTCAGTAATTTTATCATCATAATTATTGAAGTATGTGAAGCACATCATATCATATACTCTCATAACAGAATATGTATGATAACTAAGTTTATATTTCGCCATCAAATCCAAATACACATTTTCATAGTCTTCTTTGGTCTTCATTACATTTTTCAATTTGCTATAATCGTTCAAGCGGTCGGCGTTTTGCCTTACGGCGTTAGTAGTGTTGAAATAGTTCAGGTCAAACATATTCGTTATCTATTGATAATAAAAAATATAAAATAAATAATCAATTTTTTTTTTACATAGTATAAAATCCGGACAAATTCATTCTTGCTTTACGATGTCGCAAATGAAAACAAGACCATTTACAGTTTCGTCATATTCATAATACAATTTTACTTCTTCGTAATCTTCTTTGAAATTGAGTATTTCTTCAATTTTACTTCTTAGTATATCTTCTTCTCCTAATGGGATAGGAGTGTGGTCATTGTCTATTTCAATAGACCAACGAGGATATAGAGGGACTTCAACAGTGTATTTGTCAATACACTTGCAAATGTAATCAAAGTTAGTCATCGTTTTGTATGATAATAAAAAATATAAAATATATAATCAATTTTTTTAAAAATCCGGACAAATTCATTCTTGGAATTTGTTTAGATAAGAGAACATATTATCTCGGTCTGTTTTATTTTTGTAATAATAAACATATCCTGTAATGTGATAACTGAATACTTCAATGCTACCAATATCAAGATTTCCACACAAATCACCATTATCGTCGTATTGTTGAAAACACATAGAATACCATTTTACGCCATTTAAGTCGTGTTCGTTATTATTACAATCGCTAACTTTCATTTTTCCAGATTTGATATGTTTTTTGTATTGTTTAATTTGTTCTAAATATACAGGTTCATCGCACCAAGTCCATTCATTAACTTTTTGATGATAACACATAACTTTTGCTCCATTTCTTTGCCTCATAAAATGAACGAAATAATCTTTTGATGATTTACCAATATGAGTGGTTGTATGGATTTGACAATATTTTTTTCTTGAAATATCACCAGAAATCTTGAAAATATCTTTATATTTTTTATACTCAGCATTACAATCATTCCTGAAATCAGTGCAAGTGATATCTTTATAATTACTATCAATAGTTTTTTTAACATTATATTTACCATTAAGATAGTTAGGATTAATATATTTTTTATAAACTTCTAAATCATCATACATAATTTTAGGGACGATATTATTATCTTTTTTCCACTTATTGATACAATAAGTAGTTGTAAGAAAACAAATAGTATTATGTAGTTCGTCAGTATTAACATCTTGATTAAAATCACCATCTAATTCTTTCGCAACATTTTCAGGAGAAAGTCCGTTAGTAGGGTCGTTGTTGGTATAGGGAACAATTTGGCGAAACATAGCGTTTAGCGTTTTAGTGTATATATAATTTTTAAAATAAAAAATCAATTTTTTTTTTACATAGTATAAAATCCGGACAAATTCATTTTTGTATCTGTTTAGTTATGACAGGGTGGTTTGGCATTAGAATAACATTTATAACATTTTTTATATTTTAGATAATTAGGATTTTTTTCATCATTACATATAACACAATATTTTACTTTACAAGTATTACATTTATTTATTTTTCGGTTTAAATGTGTATCACCACAATTTTCACAAGTTCTATTACATTTTTTAACAAATGCTTTAATACAACAATTTCCTAAAACCAAAAGTTCAGTATTATCAGTTATAAAACAATTTTCTATTATATTATGACCACACACACACTTATTTTCTAATTCTGGTAATTTAGCATTTTTAAACATTAAATTATAATAATTTAAATGTCTTCCATTATTACCACCACAATATTTCCAATTATCTTTAATATTATCATAATTCATATCGTAATTCTCTTTTAACCCCTTTTTAAATTTATCAAAATTAGGCATCAAGTATATAATATAATCAAAGTTTATATCAATTTTTTTTTATAAAAAGAGTACATATCTCTCTAAATATGTGTCAAATATTATTTTTATATTTTTTTATATTTTAAAACGATTATGTACTCTTTTTATCTCTCCCCTATTCTCCCCTATTTCTCCCCTATTTCTCCCCTATTTAATACTAAAATACCCCTATTTCCCCTATTTAATACTACTCCCCTATTTTTTTAAAAATTCCTATAAAACATAGAGGGCGTGTGTAA
>TARA_R110002153_G_scaffold48621_3_pt1 | contig 13609 bp, 7 predicted proteins | sample TARA_R110002153 | Tara Oceans TARA_R110002153 (sample SAMEA4398193) | marine metagenome | biome: Polar Biome; feature: [SRF] surface water layer (ENVO:00010504); material: water (ENVO:00002006), including particulate matter (ENVO:01000060) such as... | depth 5 m
TCCTGAGTTAAGTTCAATCAACGGGTCTTTTACTTCCAGGTTCACAGCATCATTCGTAACTGTCGTGCCGTTAATCGTTAAGTTTCCTGTGACAACTAAATTTCCAGAGACATCGACGTTATCGGTAGTTTGAATAGCGTCAACCCAGAGCTTGCGCCATCTAACTCCAGTTGTTCCTAGATCGTCTGTGCTGTCAGTGTCACTAACAACTACGCCACCAGAGGTAAGCTGAGTGACTACTGCCGCCGCTGGTGTGCCACTTCCAAGGCTACCGTCAAGAGTTCCAGTAAAACCAGTAGCTGTAACCTCACCAGTAAATGCTGTCGTAGCTGCACCAAAGTCTACACGCTTAGTACCACCTAAACTAAGGCCAACATTATCGCTACCTATTCTGTAGAACCCAGAATTTGTGTCAGACGTATAACTATAATAAGGAGCGGCTACAGTGCCATTACCGCTAAGCCATTGTGCAGCGGAATCAGCACTTGTTGTAATACCATCTCCTGCGGAATTAAACGTTATAAACGCCCCAGCAACTGGCTCTGGAAACTCAGATGACGCACCCCCAGTATATGTATCTGAATACCTAATGGCTTTAGCAAGATCAGCTTCTTGCTCTTGATTAATCATTGTTAAGCGATCTAAAGCACCTTCATGTGTTTCAGCAGGAAACGCATCGTTTTCTACGTAATCTGTACCTTGTGTTTGTGTAGTTAACCTACGAATATGCCATTGCACAGTATCGGCTGGTGCTGTTCCGGCTGTTACCGTTCCTGTTGAATTGTTGCCTCCAGAAACGGTATAATGTGTTGTAACTTCTTTTGTTACCTCAACACCCGTTGCAATAGTGCGCTCAATTACTTCTATTTCAGCACTTGTCCCAGTTCCAAAAAAAGGAAACGTAACGGGAAAAGCAACTGTTGAGCCGTTTCCTGTATAACTGACTGTTGTTGTTGTGCTAGATATTGTCATTTCATTTCCTTAGTTGTAGCATACCATTATTCTTCTAAATTGCTACGGTTTTCCAGTTGACGATAAATACTATTACCTGCTTCTGCTATTTGGATCATACTTAAATAAATATCATCTATAGTTTGTCTTTTTGCACGAGCCGTTTCGTTTGTTTGCGATTTAGTTAATTCTACTACATGACGTAAATTTGTAATAGCCGTCCTTATGCTCTGCAATTTTACAAAATTTTCTATGTTTTCTTTTGCATATGGTCCTATTTTTGATACTTGACCAGTTTGTTTTAACATAGAAAACGTATCAAATATTTCTTGATACTTAGAAGAAGATCGATAAAACTTACTAATTTGTTCAGCATTAGCACTAGGATAACGGAAAAGAAACGATCTAGTAAAAGGAGCTTCTGCCCATGTGCGTTCTGGTTTTAATGGGTCTGGCAAAGCTTTAGCAAGGCGCAATATTTTGTCTAAAATATTCCATGTTCCTGTGCCTAATCCTCCTGACCAGCCACTAATATAGTTATCTAAAACTTTAGGAGAAAGCCTAACGCCTTTAGCAGTCATAGCAATAGCTTTTGTTAATTCTGTTGTGTTATCATCGTATCTATATTGTGGCTCTAAACCTTCTAATCTTTTAGGCGTTAATGGCATAACGTCTAAACCCATTAACTTTCCTCCAAATACTTGATCTGCAATAGGAGCAAAAACTGTTGGAAGTATTGGTGGCACAATTTGCGATAGTATTGCACGAGTTATTCCTTCGTAAGCGTCTGGATTGTCTTGCACAAAATTTTCAAGAAGTCTTTCTACCATTGTTCCAAAAACCATTCCCGGCAGATGAGGTTTAGGAAATTTTACAAAATAATCGTTAGGTTGGTCTCCTGTTGAAATGTGCCAAAATAAATCTTTTTGCCATTGTGGTATGCTTTGGTAACGTTCATCATCGCGATTAGCCCACCAAAGAAGAACAGTTGGAACAGTAATATATCCTAAAGCTAAACCAGTTGTTTGCATTGGCCTGTCTACAAAAGCTCTTACTAATCTATCTGTAGCTTGAACACTTGCATTTACAAAAGCTGATATCATGTTAAGACCTTGCATTGATGCGCCTCTTCTTGCAAAATCTAAAGTTATTTCTCTAGACTCAAAACCGCCTTCAGCCATTGATTTTGGATCACGGCGACCTGTATATTCGCTAAACGGAAGCAATTTTGCGCCTACTTTTCTTTTGTACCCCCCAAGGCGTGTCATGTTTTCTGCTACTTCTCCTATTGCGCGTAAAAAATCTAAAGGTGTTTTTATAACGTTTTTAACATTGTCTGTTAAACTTCCAGATTTAGTTAATTTTATCATAGCTTCATTAAAGTATTGGCGGTCCATAGATACCATAGTGGCATTGCCCCCGCCGCTCATTAACCAATCTTTAAAAGCTGTATCTTTTCTTACAAGAGATATAAAACCATCTATTGAACTTAAAAAGGGTATAAAATTAGCAGTACTCATTATAGCCCCCCCTACAGTGTCTCTAGACAAGTTAGTTAAAATAAAAGGCGGGTTAAAAATAGCTCCGGCACGTAAAGTTCGTGCTGGCATTGATGCTATTTTTACAAACATATTTCGGTTTACTTCATCCATTCTGTTAATAGCTTTAGCTACGTTCATGTCTACTTCATAAACTTTGCGTTGGCCTTTAACAAATACTTCTATATGAGTTTCACTTAACCGTTGGAACTCTGGCCTAAATATATTAATTTCTTCTGTAGTAAAGTTAAGGTTAAACTCTTCATTTGCTTCTTTTATTGCTTTCTTTAATTCTGCTTCTGCAATAGACGTTCGTTTCATTTTTGTTTTTACTAATCTTACAAGTGGTACTTCTCCTGGTGCTAGACGAGAGGTTGCTCCAGTGCCTTCTGTAGCTTCAGCTAAATCTACTAATTTATTACGAGCATGATTTCTGTCTGCTAATTGTGTAAACATATAAGTGTTTTTTATTATGCTTTCGATTGGATCAACTGTTCTGTCCGCAGACCCTGTTTTAGAACGTTTTTTTAATGGACTGCCCGTAGCAGATTTTGGTTTTCCTTTTACATCTTCTGCAAAAAATTTAAACAATGGCACATAAAATTCGTTTGCTGCCCTAATTTTTTTTACAAATTCTTTTGATACAACTCCACTGCCTTGTAGATAATCTAATACTGCGTCATTGTATTTTTGCAGTTCTCTTGCGCCTTTTTCGTATTTTCCTTTGTTGTTTTCTACAACAAGTTTTGCATCTTTTATATTGGCACTTGTTTGTTTTCCTTCTTTAGCTAATTGTACGGTCATCTTAGCTAAAGCATAAGTTCTTAAACCATCCAAATCGTTTTTAAATGGTTCTAAAATTTCTTTCAAGCCACGGCTTGTAACTTCAGTAGAATTAAACTTTCTTACTTCATGTTCTAAAAATAATTCTGCTTTTGCCGCTGATGCTCTTGAAAATCTAAATCCAATATATGGGTCTATGTTTGCGTCCAGTTTTTGATTACCAGTTAAATTTTTTATCAACAGATTAATTGGATGCAAATCGTCTACAAGTTCTGTATACAACTCAGTTCGACTTACGTTTTTTTCTTTGTATTCCCCTATTGAAATTCCTTTTTTTATGCGAGCTTGTGCTGCTTCTATTTGCTCATTTAATTTCTTTGTTTTTGCTCTTTCTTCTTTTGTTACCTCTACTAACTCTCTATAAATTTTTGGAATCTGTTGATTTTTTGGGTCCAAAGCATCAAGTACTTCTTGTCTAATTACAGGGTTGCCTTCAGCTTCCATTAAAACTTCATTTGGTTTTTTGCCTGTTTTAGCATAAATGTTTTGCATAATTTTCGTGCCATTTTTAACTAACTTTTGCGTTTTTGTTACGCCTTTTCCAACAACTTTACTTCCTCCTTTTACTGAACCTAAAAGAATAAACGCTTCAATAAATTCCATTGGTGTGGGAACTTCTCCCTCTAAAGCTTTGCCTACAGTTACCATAGTAGTTACTTCAGCCAATAATTTTTTAAGTCCACCTTGTGCAAAAAAACCTGCTCCAACTGTCATTATACCTGTTGCAAAACCTTTAGCTCCTTCGTGTATAATTGCTAGTTGTCTTTCAAGCCATTCTTCTGGATTGTCTATTGAACCTCTTTCATACTCCATCATAATTGATTTACGCATCATAGCTGGCAACATAAACGCACCACCGCCAGCAGACATTGTTGCTGCTAATGGGTTTTTTGTGCCGTACGCAACTGGACCCCCCATTGCTATTGCGCCTGTTAGCATAGCAGGAACGTCACCCGTTAACATACCAATTGTAGTACTTAATCTTTCTATTAATGCAGGGTCTTCTATTTCTAAATCTGGCAACTTGCCTCTACTAATTAATCCAGATACTGATATTTGAAAACCAGCTTCAAACGCTTTGCTTGTTAAATCTGAAATATTAGGTCTTTTTCCATCTTTGTCATCAGGGTGATAAACTTCGTCAGCTATCATGTCGTATATTTCTTTAGCATTTTCCCACATAGTGTTTTCGTCAACGGGCGGTGTTCCAAAGTATTCTTTTATTTCCTCTAATGGATATCCAGCTTCTAACAAAAATTTTGTTTGTGTTTGTACGTATGTTTCTATTTCTTCTTCAGAATATCCAGCAGCCCTTGCTTGATCAATTTCATCTGCGCCTAATAATTCTTTTTTCTTTTTAGGCGATTCAATTTTTGTAGGTTTTTTAACGTCTGAAACTACATCAATCTCAAGGGGTTGAATTTGGCTATCTTCAGAAGGAACAATTTCTGTTTGTTTTTTGTTTTTTGGAATTAACGCAGGTTCACCTTCAGTGCCGTTAACATTAACAACATCTAACACAGGGATTATTTGATTGGACTCTTTATCAAGAGTATAAACTTGCCCACTTTTTACATCATCTTCTGGTTTTAAAGGTTCTTCAAAAGAAACATCAGCCATTATTTTATAGCTCTCATTTCTTTTGTTAAACGTTCTGCGCGACTTTTAGTTTGCATATAATAGTCAGTCCTTCCTTTAGAATGATCGTCAGGGTCTGTCCACTCCATGTGCGCGGCTGCTTTTTTATAATCTTTATTTTTAATAGCTTTTTTAAGACCGCTAAATTCATTTAACGATCCCTCTCCCATAAATGCCATATTAGTAATAATTTCTAAGACTTTAGACGGCACATTATTAGGAACAAATTTTGATGCTATTTTTTGTGCTTTAGCGTAATCATTTTTCCACCATTTTTGTGCTACTTTCATAGGAATTTCTGCACCTAATGGATACGTTATCATTTCCTTTGCAGTTAATTTGTGACCAGCACCACCCGTAAGCTGCACTGCACTTGTCCCATCTTTTTTTGTTACCCCGTCAGTATAAGTTTTTAAAACAAAACCGCCTTCGTCTTTTATAATTTGTTCTTTAGCAGGAGTGTTAATTATTTCAGCAGGTAATTGTTTAATAGGGACTAATTTTGATTCATCAGGTTCTTTGTTTATTTCTGGGTCAATAGGTTCAAATTCTTGATCAACAGGCAATCCAGAATCAGGTTCTTCGTTTATTTTTGAGCTAGTAGGTTCAAATTCTTGATCAACAAACAATCCAGAATTAGGTTCTTCGTTTATTTCTGGGTCAATTAAAACAGAAGGTGGTTTTTTGTTTTGCGTTCTTAACCGTAATTTCTTCATAAATTCTGCTATTGAAGGAAGTGTTCGTTTTGGTGTAAGTGGTTGTGCAGTTCCCCGTAGCTTTTCTGGGCGCTGGCCTACTCCCATTACGCCAACGCCATCTTCTATTAATTTTTTTTGATTTCTTAAATACGGACTGTCTGCTCCTAATAATTTAGTTCCAAGATAATTTGGGTTGTTTTTTCGATCATCAAATAAATCTTCAAAAGGTATACCATTGGCTTCTGCGTATTCTATTTGACGATCTACCTCAGCGCGAAATGCACCAAACAATTCTGCGCCAGTTGGATCGCTATTAAAAATACTATTTTGTTGTATTGATGGTTTAAATCTTTCTAGAAAATTCTTTACAATTAATAATTTTGGTTTTTCTGTAAAATCTTCAAATTTGTCTAAAGTATTTATTAACTTTTCAATATTTGCACTTCCTATTTGCATTATTAAATCTTCGTTATTTAATATTTCTCTTGATGTGTGTCCTTGTTCGTCTGGTGATTTAAATATTCCTGCATACAAAATATTTGTTTGTTCATCTGCTGTTTTTTTATTGTTGTTAGCTTCTAACTCTAGAATCATATCTGTAAAATATTCAACGCTACCACTTTTTCCTATTGGTGGCAGACCTAAACTTTTTACGTGATCTAACAATTCCTGTGTGGTTGCATCTTTTGTTCCTATTCTTCCAGAAAAAATGTTTTGATATGTTTGATTAAGTAACTTGCCCATTACGCCTTTTTGATTTTTTGTAGTGTTATCTAAATATTCAAGCAATTGCTTTGTGCCGCCTGCTCCAAATACACTTATATCTTCTATTGAATAAATGTATTCTCTAATTTTTTCCACGGTTATTGGTTTGCTTTGTTTATCTCGTGTGTCTACGCCTTGATCAATCATTTTTAAAACAATTCTCGATTGTTCTAGCAGTGATTCTTCTTTAGCTTTATTTGTTTTTCCTAAAGCGTCTACTTTTATTAGTCTTATTGTGTAATCAATACTGCCTGGGCCAAAAGCTGTTGCATAATTACTAGTTAATATGTCCGTCATAATATCATCTTGCGTTACTGGTTCTCCCTTAGCATTTTTTCCTGTATTTAACTTAATAGAGAGATTTCTTAGCCAAATTTTTTGCTCTTTTTTAAACTTTCTGTCCGTTTCTGTACGTTGTGCAGTTTCTTTTGCTTTGTTAACTTTTATTAATTGTTCCGCTTTTTCTATTAAACTAACAGAAACTTCTAAGCTAAGGTTTTTGTCGTAGCGTCCAGATTTTATGTCTTTAATAGCTTCTTCTGGCGATTTTGTTAACATTGTTCCTGTTATGGCTGCTGCTGTTACAGCTTCTATATCGTTTATTTGCATTTCTAACGACTTATCAACTCCAAGAAGCTGTCTAACGCTTCCTTTAGGATCGTTGGTAATGTCTATAATGTTTTGGATAATACTATCTAATTGGTCTGGATTTCTCATTAAAATAGTTTTATCGGCATCGCGTGCTTGCTCATATTCTCCTGTAAATTTTGCTGCTTGTGATACCGCTTGAAATTGCATTGCTTTAATAGAAGCATTACTAAACATAGATGCTTTTTGCGCTGATAATAACGTGATTGCGTCTTTGCTTTTGTACAGTTCGTTTGTAGGTGCATAAACTTCTTCAACAGCATTTTGTACTTTTTCTACATACTTTGGGTCTCCAACTTCTGCATTTTTTTGAATAAACTGTACTTTTTGTGCAAGTTCTAAATTAGCAAGAGATTGAAAATTTCTTACAGCGTCAATTTCTTGAGCATCTTTTGCTTCAGTAATTTGACTGTATATTTTTGCCCCTTGTACAAACATACTGCCTAAACCAGTTTCTGGTTGCGAACTTGCGTTAGCATCCATTGGAATAGAAGCACTTCTGCTTGAAGCAGAAATTCTTGTTCCAGATGGAATTTTAATTTTTGCCATATTATTTACCTAAATATTAGGGGAATTCATAGAGAACGGCCCTACTACAGGGTACGATCCGGCAGCAAACGGTGGTGCAGTTGTAAACGCACCTCCCGCATAAGCTGCGCCACCCATAGACATTGCGCTTCCAAGAAAACTCATATTTCTTTGGGTCTTTCCTTGTTGTCGTGCAATTCGCCCACGATACTCAAACATTCTTGCTTCTTCTTCTAATTGATGTGCTTTTACGTTGCCGCCATATATTTCAGTTAGCTCTTTCATTTTTATTGCGGCTGCGGCATCGCCAAGCGCAACAAGTGGTGACCCAGCAATTTCTACATTGCCTTTAGCCAGCACTGATTGAGTTGAAGTACTTAATAAACGTGTGCCTTCGCCTTGTATTTGACGAGCGTTAAAAGCAGATTGAGTTTTTGCTGCGTCTGCTTGCCTTCTGCTCATCCCAGCATTTGCGTTTGCAATTTTTTGATTAGCTTTTCCAGCATTGTTTGCTGCTATGCCTTGCATAATGCCGTTTGCACTTTGTGCAATTAACATCATTGTTACTGGATCACCCATTATTTCACCCGTTTGTTTTTAGATGTGCAAAAATTCCTTGCACACTTAATGGTATAGGTTGTTGTTGTCTAATATAGATTGTTCCATCACGATTGTATCCTTCTGAAAAATCTACACGTTTATCGCCTGTAAACAAATCTGGCGCAGACCCCATTTCATCTGAACTGTCTCTAAATGGAATAACATCAATGTGACCATCTGCCCAACCAACCTCAAGACCTAAAGATTTACGCAATCGTAAAATTACTTCGTGGATACGTTTTATTTTTCCTTGCGCTGTACCGTCTTGTGACCCAGCTTCGATCCTTTGTGTTTCTAATATGCTAGAGTATCCTTTGCCAACGTGGACAATAGATGCGGCAGTGTTAAGAGTAATGGCTCCACTAGCTACTGTTTTTGACGGTTGCACTGCGCCGTTTCCTAATATATCTACAACTTCGCCTTCTAAATGACTCAACCCAGAAATAGCGGTTGTTGCTGTTCGTGCCGTCCCGCCAGAAATGTACGTAGTAAAAGCAGCACCATCTGTGTTTAAATGCGCTGTTCCTCCTGTTGTAAATGTTCCGTAACTTGAACTGTCCACGCCTATTGTAAACGTATTTGCGTCTACAACTGTTGCTACGTATCCGTTATTATTTAATTGTGTCATGCCGCCAACATCAAAAAAAGCAATCTGATCTCCTGACGTAAACCCATGCCCAGTACACGTTACTGACCCCGGACTAGCTTTTGTAACAGCAGAAATGTTTTTTCCAGCTATTGCTGCAATTTCAAAAGTGTGAGTAGTAACCTCTAATGCTTTGTAGCGTTCTCCGTTTAATTCAATTGTACCGTTTATGTTTCTTATGTCTACTAAATCGCCGTCTGTTATTTCGTGATCCGTTGCTGTAATTACTAGAGGATCAGCTTTTGTTATAGCTGAAATTATTTGTGGCGAGTTTAATGAAAGGCCGCTATCTACAAAAAACGAATCTTCTTGTGTTTCAGTCTCTAATAGTCCTGGCGTTAAATATTCAACAGACCGCACGATTGCGCCGTTAATATATCTTTGCACTACAACCCACACTTCGTCCCTGTCGCTTCCAGCTATAGTTGCAACAGATTCTACTTTAGCTGAAGTTCCCGCAGCATCAGAAACTCCACCTAAAATGTGTTTATGCCACGCTAAAACTTTTTGATCTCTTTGATAAGTAAATCCAATTAAAGTTCCGCTTGTTAATGATGCCCAAACAATTGAGTCTGGCTCTTGTTGGTACGCTAACTGAGTAATGCCAGTTTCTGTAATATGTTCTGCTAAAAGAGTAAGGTCCGGGCTAACGTATGCATCACTTTCAAATTGATATACAAATTCTCTAATTTTTCGTCCTGCTCTCTGCACAAACAAAACCACACTAGATATTCGTAGCGGCATTTGATAAGCAGAACCGTAATTTGTTTCCCTAACAACTCGCACGTTAGTAGGTGTTAAAGCTTCTTCGTTTGTAGACGCACTAACTTTAAATTCGCCACCTGCTGTGCCTACTGCTAAAACTTTTCCCGGTGACAACCAATAAATAGCATTAACTTGATTAGACGCAATTGTGTAAACAAGCGCATCGTCATCTAAAGACCCCGGTGTATGAGTGTAATAGTCGCCTCCTTTTGATCCCCAAATAGTTTGCGGTTGACTAGCTGAACCGGCCCACATTAATCTTTGTTCATAAAAAGCAACGCATCTAGGATTGTTGCCAATGTACCACCCCCCTAATTGCCACGATGCTTCTGCGGTAGTACCGCCAAATGCTTTTACAACTGTACAAGCAATAACTGTTGTATTGGTAATAGTGTTTACTTTTGCGTAACCCCATTGAACACCGCCTTCAGAAATAAATTTCCAAATTACGGTTCCATCTGCAATTTCAGACCCTTTAGAAGTAGGGCCACCAGAACTAGCACTAGTTCCTGCGCGGACACATTCGTATACGTTGTCATTGTTTCTAGCAATAGCCGCTACAGCATAACTAGTAGACCCTGCCCATGCAGATGCAATGTGTGCAATGCGTATAAATCTGCCTACGTCCGCAGCACGCCACCCTACTCCTCCGTTTACACCTGTAACAGCAGATGCCGTTATATTAATGTTTCCAGTTGCGCCAGACGGAGTTAACGTAGTTGCAGTAATGTTTTCGTCTAAATAAGGTCCGTCATAAAAAACAGTGTCAGCTAAAGACCATGCAGTATGTGACGTTCTTGATAATTGTGCAGGAGCATGGTTGTGATGTGCTATGTACAGAATGTCTGCTGATTGAGCAAACTGCAATTCAAACAATTCAGTTTCTGTGTAAGTAGTAGTTACTTCAATAGCCGCAACTGGGCTTCCACCAACAATTTGACCCCGGTCTTTGTAAAAGCGAATATAATTGTGTCCAAATTCTAACATATAAGCTTGTGTTGTTGAAAACTCAAACGGATACAAACGTGTTTGTTTTGCTGCCGTTTTAACTGAAGCTACATATTTAGTTCCTCCCCTGCGATACGCACCGCCTTGCGGATGAACTAAAAAATTTTGTAATGTTCTGCACCCGTTAGCGTATTGAGCTAAATCAACTCGTGCTTCTAACAGAGGAGATAGCTCACCAGCCGTAAAATTTGTTATTGGGTGTGCAGCAGCAACCACTTTATGCCCCTGTACCAATAAACGCTATGCGTGAGTTAAGCCAAGTATCCGCTGTTATATCGTCTGGCGTTCCTTCCGTAGCGTCCGCAGTACGTGCTTCTGATAATTTAGTGCCATACAGATTAAACAAATCAACAGACATTGTTCTACTATCAGCTATAGAAATAGCTAATTCAGCAGCAATTCGGGCCGACAAAGCTTCTACAAACAACCAATCGTATTGGTTGGGATCAGTTTCTTGTTTAACATATTTAATAATAAGAGTAGAAGCGTTGCAAAGTATAAAAGAACCTTCTAATACAAATTCTGCTGTATCAACCATGTCAGTTCCCAGCAAACGCAAGAAATTAACTGGCAATGCAAATTTAGCAGTGTATTCATAAGACGGTGCAACACTATGCAAAGCTAAGGTTTCTCTTGTAATAGCAAAATTCCACGGGTGTGCGCGAAGGGTAGCATCCCGCAACGGTTCGTATACAAGGTTACACAGCCTACCAGCTTTGCTGTTTTCTGTAAGCGAAGTAATTTGTTGATCACCAATCTTAGCCAAAGCTAAATTGCATATTTGAACTTCAGAAGCCATTGTTTGTGTTCCTAAATACTAAACCGTTGTCGCGCATAAAATTACGCCCCATAGTTGAGGCCTTGCGTACTCCCTTTGTTTCTTTTTCTTCTAATGCAAACCCGTACTCTAAAAATTTTTGCACCCAGTAATGTTGATCCTGACAATTAACATGATGATGACCATCTGTTCCTGGAAGAGCAAATGTTACAACTGCATATTTGCATTGTTTAAAAGCAGCCATGTAATGACTAATGTGTTGCTCCTCAACGTGTTCTAAAAACTCAACGCTCCAAGCTAAATCTATTTTTTTGTCAAACGTTGCCGGACCCGTAGTAAAATCATGTATAAGAATTGGTGCGCGGCGTACAATTGTAGAGTCACCGTCTATTCCAAACGCTTCCATGCCGCTATCGTGCGCGACTTCTACCATGCCGCCTGTGCCACACCCTATATCTATAAAACTATGCAAACCATATTCTTTGTTTAAATATTGCAACGCCCCTTGATCTATATGACAACGACCAAAAGAACCGCCTAAATGCGGAGGAGGTTTTATTTTTGGCTTTGTCTTTTGAACAATAGGTTTAATTAAATATCCGTAAAATTGTTCTAGTACTGTTAAATCAGCATCTAATAACGGACTAGCTGGGCAAACAATTACGTTCATTCCTTTAGCTTCGCAATGGCCTAGCCAATACGTCATGCACGCTAAATACCGTGCTATTGTTTCTGTTTGTCGTGGGTGCTTTGTTCCCATGCCGCCGTATATGTAATCGCATCCAAATATAGTAAGTTCTTCTACGCCTATTAATGCAGCATAAGCCGCAACGTAAGATACAGACCCGTTAAAATACGGCCTTGCTCCCGGCATATTTAAAACGTCTTGTAATGGATACGCAATAGCGTTGGGCGTTCTAGGAGTAGAAGTAAACACGGGGTGATCTGCCTCCTCAAAGAACTTTGCAAAAGTCGGTGTTCTGTCAGGGCAAATTAAATAATCGTCCATTGCAAATGAACAATCTACTTTAATAACATTACCAGCCCCGTTTATGCCCCACACTTCATCGTGGTTTATTCCTAAAGAATCAGAAGCCATAATATTCATATATTCTGATTTTGACGGGCCAAGCCCAATTAGGATAACTTTCTTTGGTTTTTTTCCCGTAGGATGATCCATTTTTAGTTCCGTAGTAAATGGGGTGGCAAGTAAATTCCCACCACCCCACTAATATTATACTACAGAGTAGTTAAGCACCATAGTCATTGTGCCACCACCTACGGGAGGAGCGTCAACAATTGCAACTTTGATATCAACTTCTGTAACTGGGTCTGCTGTTGCACCATTTACATAGTCCCAAACAGGTTGGCCCAAGTTAGAAATACCGGCAGCAAGAGTTAAAACACTTGCATTGCCTGCACTTGTTACATCGTGTGCGCTAGATAAAGCGTCTGGGTCATCTGTAAAATCAGAATTGCCTGACATATTATAAACACCAATGTCTGCGGTAGGCGAACCAGTTGTGGTTAAGTCATCCCAATACAATGTGCTTGTTGGTGAGATAACTGCATTAGACGGAATACGTGCCATCAAATACGTAGAGTTTGCACTATCATCTGCGGCAACTTCTACAGTTTCAATCCATTGTCGTACTCCACCACCCGCTTCTGCGGCAGTTGCAAGCACTACAGGGGTTGCTTCTAGCCCGGTCATAATGCGTGAACCAACTAAATTTACTACAGCCATAATTTATTCTCCTTTCAAATTAGTGATCAAGTAGGATCACAAGTAATAATGCCAACTTGCTTTTCTTCCATGCGGGTTGCCCCAATAGACATAGAATAATAAACCTGAGTAGCATGGTTTTTATCAGAGCGTTCAGAGATACGAGCTACTGGATTTATGCCAACAGCAAGTTTCATTCCGGGCTGTGTAAAATATAGCACTTTATCATCAGAGTTAGAATCAACACCAATAAGTTGTGTCCTTATAAAACGGAACCCAAGAAATTCATTTACTTCGCCTTGGACTAAAGCTTTTACAGTATTAAAGTCAGATGACGTTACTTCTGTTTGTGCTAATAGATTGCGAAGTTGAGTTGCGTTTAGTATACAAACACGTTTTGCGTCTGGGTCTACTTCATTAGCGTCTAGTACTTCTTTAGCTGCACGGAGCTTGCCAATGTTTAGGCCTGTGTCAGCC
>TARA_R110002153_G_scaffold5296_3_pt1 | contig 13596 bp, 6 predicted proteins | sample TARA_R110002153 | Tara Oceans TARA_R110002153 (sample SAMEA4398193) | marine metagenome | biome: Polar Biome; feature: [SRF] surface water layer (ENVO:00010504); material: water (ENVO:00002006), including particulate matter (ENVO:01000060) such as... | depth 5 m
GATCTTCTTTAGTAAAAGCGTTTTCAAACCTAGCATCTATTAATTCGTATAAACGAGAATCGTCTACTGTCCAGCCTTCAATTTTTGGCTGTATGTTAAGCTCTCTTATTACCTCGAACACTTCAGCTTCGGTAGCAATTTCATCTTCATTTATTTTAAAGCTTTGCACTTTACCATTGCTTCCTTTAGCGTATTCTTCTGCTTGCTCTTTGCTTTCTGAAAAGTAAATATTACCATCTATATCGTTTACGGTTTTAACTGCTCCTCCGTGAAATACTTCAATGTCTTTTTTAGGATCTTTAGTTACCGTAGTTGCTTCTGCTTTTTTAGCTCTTTCAAGCTTACTTTCTAAGTTTGCTTTTTGTTGTTCGTAAACATCAAAATCAATTTCATTATTGTCGTAGTCTGTTTCAAGTTGTTCTAACTGTTGGTTGAACTTAGTCACACTGGGTTTAGCTACGCTTCCTTCAACTTGTTCACCTTTAGCTTGTAAATCTTGAGCTCTTTTTGACAGCTCTCCTTTTTGAATATTTTTTTGGTAATCTTTTATAAAATCATATACATCTTTACCGTCTTTAAACTCGATTGTGCTATACCCAACTTTTCTTAAAAAGTTAACTATAGGTTGCATAAGCTTTTTAAATTTACTTTCTTTAAACTCAATATCTCCAGTGGCAATAGCATCAGAAAAAGATGTTAAGTATTCTTCCGCATACTCTTCAAAAGCTATTTCAGAGCCATCTTCATTATACCTGTAGTTATCATCAATTCTTTTTTGAACAACATCTAGGTAGCCTTCTTTTTCGAGTACCTTGTTAAAGCTTTTAACTAAATTTGTTGATGCTGTTTTATCAGAAAAAGTTGATTTTATTACTCTATGTAACAACTCGTGAGAGGCTGCTGAAAAAGCTCCAACTTCCGCTGCTCTTTGCGTATTAATAAATACATTTCCACTTTTATCTATAAAAGCATCTGCGTCTGGTCTTGATCCAGTTTCTTTTACAAATTCTTCAGCTGTTTCAAAACTTTTAACTTTTTCTTTACCAATTAATTTTTCAACAACTTTAGTTTCCTCTTGTAGTTTTATTTTGCTAGCTTCTTGAGCTGTAGTTTTAATTGCATCGTCAATTTCATTAATACGCTCTTTTTGAACAGAAGCAAGAGATGGATCTACGTCTTTAATTTGTTTTTGGAGATCATTTTTTTCTGAAAGTAAATTAACAACTTCTGCTTTTTTGTCAGCTGTAAGATCTAATTTAGTTTTTTCAACTTGATTTGCAAATTTTCTAGTTTGATTAAATTTAGCAATTGACTGAGCGGCTTGCTCTTGCGTTATTTCATTTTTCTTTACAGCTTGGTTTAACATAAAAGAAAGACCAACTTCTGTATTTTTATCTTGAGCTATATCAACTAATTCTTTTGTTACCGGCTCAGCTAAAGATTTGTCAAAAATAGTAGTTACATTTTTTAAATCATCAGGGTTTATTGTAGATGTTATTTTTTCAATACCTTTTTTAGCTTTAATGTTTTGTTTAAACTCAGCTATGCCTTTCACACTACTTAATCCGCCACCTGCAACACCCCCTATAATAAAAACATCAACTAATTCAGAAAAAGAATCTTTAAAAGCGTCTTCTTTTCCTAAAATTAAATTGTCTGCTGTTTTGTTTATTATTTCAGTTGATACTTCTGAAATACCTTCTGCTCCAAAATCCTTACCTAATCCTAAAGCTATTTCTTTTAACTGTTTTGTAACTATTTCTTTTGGTTTTTTACCTAAAGCTTTAAAAACACTTTTACCAATTCCTCTTGTAACCAATTCTAAAATAGCTTCAGAAGCCCCTATTGTCGTGGAGTATCCTACTGTTTTTAAACTAAGAGGTAAACCTTCTTCTTGAGCCTTAGCTGAAGCTTCAGCAGCAGACCCTGCGAATATAGAAGATATACCTATTGGACCAGCAAGTGCTTGTACCATAGAAGGAGCAGATCCTATTGCTCCGGATATAGCTCTAGCAGCAGCTCTACCTAAATCGCCTGACGCAATATCTTCACCAATTCCTTTATCAAATTTAGCTAAATCTTTACTTAATGTTTTTATTTTTACTTGCGCTTCTTTAAAGTACTTTTCGCCTGCAAAAGCTAATGCTTGTAAACGTACAGAACTAGGGTCGCTTCCTCCTACAATTATATCTTTAACTGCCGAAGGTAAATCGTCAAGCTTTTTTTGCTCTTCTTCGCTTAAAAGAATATCTCTTGCAGCAGCTGTTTTAATTTCGTTTATAAACTTAGGTATTCTTGCAAGTTGACCTAAAGTTCTTTGAGTGCCTATTTTTAGTTCAGTCGAGGCTTGTTTTATCCAGTCTACATTTTCTAATGAGCTAGTTTTAGGTACTACCTCTTCATTAAATATTTTAAAAGCTTCCGCTTCTATATCTGCATCGTTAAAAGAATACTCTACATTAGGATTGCTAACCACAAGTTCGTTAGTTGCTTTTTCTTTTATTTCTAAAAGTTGATCGCTAGACAGGTCTTTAAAGTTATCAGACACTACATTAGAAGCAAAACCTTCAAACCAAGTAGCGTCTTCTCTTTGTTTTAGCTCATCTTGTCTTACTTGAGCTCTCCCTTTTCTAGGCTTCGGTTCAGTTTCTTGCGATTCCAAAGAACCATTCTCCAATGTTGAACCCGTATCTACTGCTTCGTTTGTTGGCGCTACATTTGCAGTCGTTATTGCAGTGCCGTTTGTATTTCCCGAGTCTTCGGTTATTAACGTTAAATTGTTTTTTTGTATTAACTCTTCTACAGAAAAACCACTTTCTGCAGCAAGTGTTAATAGTTGCTGTTCAGTTATTACTTTCCCTGTTCCTTCTTGACGGTAATCGCTCATAATTGTTGTTTAATTTAGTTTATTGTTTTCTTCCTGTACTTCCTGTTAGTGTTCTAAAAGCTCCGTAATTTAAAGAATACTTTTTTGTTTTTTCGTTGTAATTATATAGTGGAATTTGGTTGTCTATATCGTAATCAAGAGAAGGAATGTCTATAGTCCCGTTTTTGCTTACCTTCGCTTTTCTTTCCGCTTGTATGTACAAAGTACTTTTATCATCTTTGTTACCTACAATTTTATAATTTACATTCTTTACAGGCACTTCTGTTCCAATATTTTTTGATAAAGTTATAAGATCTTTATCTGATTCATATTTATCAGGTTCTTGCACTGTTTCTTTAATTCTAGGTCCAGCTTGCATCAATACATCTTTTCCAAATTTATCAGCAACATATTTAGCGTATGCCTTTGTTATTTTCTCCTTAGCAGCTACAGATTCTTTACTTCCGTCAACCCAAGTTTTTTGATATTTTATAAAATCTCCATTGCCTATTACATCGTTAAAAAAAGCTATAGCTTCGCCTGCGGTCATTTTGTCCACCTCCGCCTTAGCTAAATTTTCTGATAATTCTAAATATACGTCTTCAGAAGGAAGTTTAGAAAGATAATTTACATTATTTACTGTAGTAGGTGTTTGATAGCTTTGTTTTGCATATGCTGGTGAGTTTGGGTTTTTTAAGTCCATTCTAGCCTTTACGCTTTCATGTAAAGCTTTCATGTCTTTGGTTTCATCCGGTATTATCTGAGGTGTGTCTAAATGCTCTATATCTTGATTTAAAGAAGAACCTAGTTTTTCCCCATTTGCACCTATAACATTTACTCTAAATTCATTTGTAAGTGGATTGTAATCCATTTTTTTACTACCAGGTGCTTGGTTGTAACCGTACATTACTTCATATTTTTCCAAACCTTCAGCAGCGCTATACACACCTCCTGGAACACCTAACCCTTTTTCTCTAGCTTCCACAAAATCTTCACCCGCAGCTACTGTATTTGCAAGGTTGTTCTTTAAATTAGTACCGCTATTGTCCATATTGCTAATAAAAAGATTCATTTCCCTAGTTCTTTTAGCAGGGTTTATTTGCATGTACTCATTGTAAGTGTCTAAGTTATCGTACATTTGATCAAAATTGATAGTTTTGTTAGCGTTAGCTACTTGATTTATTTCATTTGAAGCTTTATTAACTCTTTTTTGAGAGTCAGCAACTATTTCAGCGTTAAGTTTAGCTCTTCTTTCAAACTCTTGTTTAGCACTAGTAAAGTACTTGGAAGATGTGTCAGCTAAAGACTTTTGCAACTCTCTAACGTATTGACCAGACTGAGTGTCTACTATTTGCTTTGGATTTCTGTAACTCATACGGTGATTTTTAATTTGTTCCTAGGTTTGTTGAGACGGTATTCACAGGAGGAGGGGCGTAGCCTTGTTTGCTGAATTTATTAGAAGAAGCAGCTGCACTAAAAAAACTACCAGCAGTTGAAGCAAGTCCACCAGCCATACCTGTTAAAGCTCCTGTTCTATCAGCACTTGCTTGAGCCACTTTAGCTTCAGCTCCGCTCAGCTGAGCAGATACTCTATCTAATTGTTCAGCTTCTCGACCTTCTCTAGCCGTAAACATAAACTGTTCACCGGCTACATCAGCTTGCTGTAATCTTTGAGCTTCAGACATTTTCATTTGTTGTTGCTGTTGTTTACCAGATGCTCTTAATTTTTCGTTTTGAGCCTCTTGAGCCTCTATAGTAGCAGAAACACCTTTTTTGCTTTGTAAAGCTGCTTGCGCCAAAGCAGTTGCTCCACCGGCACTTGCTCCGGTGGCTCTAATAGTATCTAAAGTATTTGCTAAAGATATATCAGCTTGTTCTATTTGTATTTCAGCTGCTTGAGTCGCTACTCCTAATGAAGCGTATGGGTTTGTAATCATACTACTTAAATCCGTAACACCTTCATAAGGATTAATTATTTCTTGTCTTGAGTTTTCTAAAGAAGTAAGTTTTGCCTGAAGTCTTCGCTTTTCTTTAGCCGCTTCTCGCTCTCTCCTTCTAGCTGCGCCCATGCTAAAAAGCCCAGTTATAAGTTGTATTCCTCCTGATATTAAAGCTCCTGGTAAGAGAGCTCCTGCTAAGCCTCCGCCAGCACTAGCTGCTGCTCCTCCCGCAGCTCCTGCTATAACTTTTCCCATATTTTTTTTATTTATTTATTAATAAGATGATTCTGAATAATTTGAAGATACAGCAAAAAGCTCTTTAGCTCCACCTGGATCTGTTGTAGCGTCTGTTGACACTGTTACAGTCGAAAAATAACCTTTAATACCTGTCATGCTTCTACCAAAAACAATCTCACCTTGAGTAGCGTTGGTATTATTAACTAAGTTGGCTTGATATTTATTTTCTTTTCTTGTAAAACCTGCATAGTAAGTTACTCCGTTATCAACATAAGCTCCTTCATAGTAGCTGTAAACTGTTGGTTTACCATCTACATTAGCAGTATCTGCGCTACTAGACCAAGTACCACTTAGCAAATCCGCACCTGTTTGATCAGATGTAAAACTAGTTACTTCCCAACCATTACTACCTTCGTAATTTACTGTTTTAAACACTTTGGACATGCTAACTCTAGGGTTAAACACAAAAGTTATAGAAGTTTTATTATTTACACCGTAAAAATTACCCCTATTGACGTCAGGAGAATAATGCTTCCATAACTGACCATTGTTTAAAGTATAAAAATCACTTCTTAAACTAAAAGACTGATCAGGTTTATAAGAGAAAAAACTAGTCCAACCTTTAATATTTTCATCAAATGTTAATGTATTATGTCCATTAGATAAATTACCTTCTGCAGGGTGCGTAGATAATACGTATTGTTTATTATGTATATCCCATCCACCTATTACATCTCCTTCTGTAGAGGACGTGTCTATTCTTGTAAATTCATCTCTAAAATAATCATACATACCATATGTAGATATTTCAGTTAAGCCATCCATAGATAGTCTTAAAACAGCATTTCTATCTTTATCTGTAAAGTATTTTCTATATCCATATGTTGCGAAACTACCAGGGTCTCTACTTATACCAAAATTACCACCATAAGGTTGTATTGTACCTATAGTTGTATTTACATTGGTAATACTTCCACCACCCTCGGCTGAGTATATAGCGTCTTTATCTATTAAAGCTTTAGATACTTTTGATTCTTGAAATATCAATAAGTTAGTATCCTCTGCGTATAGCTTCTGTATAGTTCCATTGGCTGGATCAGCTGACTTAGTTATCTCAGAACCCACCGAGAATACATTTGTATCGTTTATACCCGTTCTTGAATTAAATATACCTGAATATATTAAAGAATTACCTCTATTAACAGCGTTAGGTTCGTCTTCTACTAAATAAGCTTTAACACCATAATCTACATTGGTATTGTTGTACCCACCTCTAATTCTAGCTTCTTCAATAACCCAACTAGGTACCGATACTGATGGAGTGGTATTTCTAGGATAACCACCTATAGCTAAGGGAACACCAGTGGACCCGTTCCAAGTAGGTGTACCATTACCTGGAATAGATTTTCTAAGTAAAAAAGAATTAAAATATTTTACCTCTATAATTGCTGCCATATGTTTATTATTACTTGTTTTGTTATGTTATTACTTCGAAGCCGTACGCTAAATAAACTGATGAAGGAACATCACCTAAGCGAATATCTATATTATCAGCTATTGTTTGGTTCGAGCTAACAACTATTGAACCTACAACATTGCCATCACCTGATTGATTTTTGGATAAAACAGTGGTTCCTGAACTAATACCTACACCACTGACTGTTAAACTTGATTGTAATCTACCGTTTATATTATCTAAAAATATTGTATCACTGTTAGTTATAGCAGCTGATGTTGTTGCTGCGTCTGCTGAAAAACTTCGAGGAGCATCGTTGTCAAAACTACCCCTCCAATTATTTAAAGCTATAGCTTGAGTTGATCCATAAAACCAAGTTCCACCCTGGCCATCGTTAGATTGTTTTATATTTATAATACTAACCCCGTTTGAAATGTTAGCCCAAGAACCGTTCACAGCATAAAAACCGTTTACATTACCTGGATTACCAACGTTTTCAACTACAATAAGACAAACTGCTTGAAAACCAAATGATGGATTATTAATGCTTCCACTATTATATTTTAAAACGTAATCAGTAACGCGAATAGGTACAACACCTACTTGCGCTGTTATAGTTATTTCTTGAAAAGCTTGACCAGCATCAATACATTTAAGACTTAAAGTGTATACACCAGAGTCGATTTCTACTGGAGAAACATTTCTTAATACACAAGTAGACAATGTAGGTGTTTGAGATACTAAAACACCAAACGAAGAACTAAAATCTACACCTGCTTTTTCAGCGGTAATTGACCACGATATATCTCTACCTTGATTACCTGCAGCGTTTGCTCCGTTAACGGCTGTAAAACTAGCAATATCTGACGCGGAAGCCGAGGTGTTAATAGATAAAGTAGCAGGAGCTACAGTGGTAGCTGGTAAAGGACCAGTCATAACTGGATCAACATTACTTAAACGAGCTACTTGATTATAATTAGTAGTAACATCATCTATCACTGAAGTAAAAGAAAAATCAAAGTCATTAGAACCTGTTAAATCACCAAAGTAAATATTATTTACAAAGTCTTGTGTAACTTTTATATTATATAAATTACTACCAGGCGTTGGTTCATACAGTGTGAAAGAAGAAGTTCTATCAACAGGTGTTGTAGGTGTTTGATCAAAAACAGAATTCAACACAAAAGTATCATCTACTCCAAAGACTACAGGATTACCAACGTTGTCAAGTAACCCAAAGTTTTGATTTAGTATATTAGTTATAGGACTAAAAGTATTATTTTCAGCAAATGGCTGATCGTTAAAACTACTAAAATTTGCTCCAGCGCTAGAAGAATTTAAAATAATATTGTTCAAGTCAGTTATCAATCCAGCAGAAGAAGTTTCCCAAAAAATATCTAACCTAGAGACAACAGGAGCTGTTTCAAACACGGCTAAAGTACTTATATCATTAAAGTCTTGTTGAGAAAAAACAAAAGGAGCGTTATTAGCGTAATCTATTTCTTTATTAAAAGTTACGGTAGGATCTGTATCAGTTGTTACACTTACAACATAAGTATCAACCACAGGAGATCCTGATATAGAAACTAATAAGCTACCAACATGTATGCTACCGCTAGTGTTGTCTAAATTAACCGTTAAAACATTTGATCCAGTTGTTGTTGAGTCACCTGATCCAGCGACTGCTGTGTAGCTGTTATTAACTCCAAATTGAAAGTTTGAATCTTGAGAAGTAGTTATCTCTGCTATAAAAGGATCTGAGTCTGATTTATAAAAACCATGAAAAGCATTTAATGGATTAGTTATAGATATTACTTCGTTAAACTTACCTTTAAAATCTTGAACATCAAAAAGACCAAACAAATCCTCTATAGATGAAGTTGTAAATGATCTTCTACCTGGATAAAATTGCTCGTTTGTAGTTGAATTATTTTGAACTCTTCCATAAAGTTCAACAGAGCTTCTAAAGGTTTTATCTTGTGGTCCTACTTCTGACAAGTCTCTAGGTATTTTATTTATATTATCATTTAATAATGTTATAAAAGAAGTGTTTTCACTAAGAATTGGTGAAACATTATTTGCATCATAGTTATAAGGTAAACCTTTCATGGCTCCAGCTGAATAAACGTTGTAATACTCTTGTTCAACTTGTTTAACAACTATTTTATAAGAATACCAACCTAAAGGATTATAATTAAGACTGTCTATTTTTCCGTTGTAAATACCAGGACTTCCATTAGTAGGGTTTGCATTAGTTTCTGCAATTGGAGAATTAACTGTGACTTTTAAAGAGTTTCCTATCCATTCAAAAGGATCTATATTTTTATCTATGTACTCAGAAAATACTGTAGAAAAACTAGAAGAGCTAGCCGTGCTTTGGTTGTTTGATAATACAACTGTAGACTGTCTACCAAACCTATCAGAAAGAACAAAACCTACTTGATAATTTCTGTTTGTTTTCAAACTACTAGACGGGTATTCTACCTTGCTAGTAGTAAAAGAATCTTCGCTAGCAGGTTTAAAAGTAAGATTAGCGCTAGTTGTTAAAATTACGTTTTCACTAAGCGTTATACTTGTAGAACCGTTTGTTACTGTTACTTTTGTACCTTCTGGTATAGTATTACTTGATGTCAGCGTTGAAACAATGCTACCAACAATAATATCACCAGAGTTACTACCAACAGTTATAGCAGTACCAGAAGCGTAACTAGCACCTGTTGTGTTAGTAGCGCTTACTTCACCTAAGCTAAAAGCGGATTTAACACTAGAAGCTACACTGTAATCTAAAGAAGCTGGTGGAGTGTGTTTGTCTTGGTAATTACCATACACTATTCTGTTACTTATTATTTCTTGAGAAAGAGCTTTAACAGGAACTTTGTCATATACTCTAGTTATTTCATCAGAAGGTAGTGTTTTATACGGTATTTGAGATTCGTAACTATATGTTAAGGTATTTAACAGACTGTCGGCATTACTAGATCTAAAATTATTTTTACTAGGTATAGTTTCTACCACTTGAATAGCTAAACCATCAGATTCTTTATATAGTATGTCTATTTCTTCTATGTGTAAATCGCTATTTAAATTAGCCACAGTTGAAGGTAGTGGTATTTTTAGATCTATTTTATTAACTTTATTCTCCATAAAGTCTACGATACTAGAAGAAAAAGCCTGCTCTTCATCGCCCTCTGTAGATGTGTTATTTAAGAAATAGCCATCTTGCTTTGGTATGAAACAAGGTTGAGTGAATGGAGCTATTATAGAATACTCTCCGTCGTTAAACTTGAATCTATAACTAAATCTTACAAACTTGTCTTCTAGGAACTTAGGATCACCTTTGTAGTTTGGTATGTAGTAAGGGTTTGCGTCAAACACTAATACAGTACCATTGTTAAAAGTAGTAGAACCACTAACCTGTAATATTGTAGAACTACTAGGAGGCGAGGCCGCTACTGTTATAGCTGGAGAAAAGTTTTGAACAGTACCAAGAGCATCTACGAACTTCACGCTTTGACCAGGTATAGGTATTCCTCCTATAGGTATATTAGTGTTTTGTATATTTATAGCGGTTCCTGTTTGAGTTAAATTGACTGTAGAAGTACCTCCATCTGGATAAGCTATACTAGAAACATCTTTCATAGTAGACTCGTGGCTTCCTGGTGATAAAGAACTAGCTTCATACAATTCTATTGATTGATAAGGATTGTATTTAGCTACTGATATATTATCTTCTGTTGAGTAGTAATTAGCTGTCGCGGCGCTTGTAACGTTAATCTTTCTAGGTTGATTCCTGTTATCTGTCCAAAATAATAAATCTTCAATTAAGTTTACTCCAAATATAGGGTTTTTCTTAGAAAAATTTAAAAAAGAACCTGTAACTAAAGTATTAGAGTTACCATTAGACGCGTTATAAGAAACTATGTAGTGATTAGAACCAGCACCTGTAAACGCATATGCGCTAGTATCGTTGTCTGTTAAAAAAACATATATCATACTATTTGCTTCGTCAGAAAGATAACCTATAGAAGACAGATTAGCTACACTTAAACCGAAGTTAGTAGCCAATTCATTTCCTGACACGTTTTCTAAAGCACCAACATCAGATCCCTCTGATTTACTTACTTGAGCATTTAAAGCATTTCTATATTCTCCCGATGGTAGAAGTCTACTATCAAGGTCTTTATTCATTTTAGACTTTATAAAAGCATTTTTAACTTCTGCCATATTTGTTTGTTATTTTATCCACTTAGATTTACCTCTCATTACTTGAGTTATTTCAGCTAGCTTTATATTAGATAATCTTATCTTAGCATTTCTAAGTTTAGCAACTTTTTCTCTTTTTAATCTATTTATAACGTATTCTGGCTGATTAGACTTAATTGCCATCACAGCGTAATTTATATAAGCATACAGAGCTTCTTCCGCTAGTTTAGGAACCTTAGTATCTAAGTCGTAAGATAATCCGTCTGAAATATATTCTAATACTATAATTTTATCAGCTAAATTACTTGAAAAAGATATTTTACCTTTTCTTTCGTTCATTGTAAACCAGCCGTTACTTTGTGCATGTTGAGGACTTAATCCATATCTTTGGCCGGTTCCAGAATGCCTAAGTATATCGTAAGCGTCACTGTTGGAATTTAGGTTGCTATCAATTGAATCGCTACTAGAATTAGCCCATCGCTCTTCAGTTATTGAAGAACCTTCTATATTATTTCCAAAGCTATCTTGAATTGGCTCTCCTCTATTATCTTGTACAGGGTTTGTGTAAGGGTTTATAGTTAAATTATTAGAAGGGTATATAGGTTTCTTAACACCGGCTTCGTCAATGCACGATATTTTTACGTAGTTTACGTAGTCTTGAGGTATAATAACGCTTAAGTTAAGAGGTACAGTAATTTCTTGAGACTTTATACTTTTTAAAGTATCGTAGCTAAACTCTTGTATTGCTCTTTTAGCGTGAAATATTACATCAGTACGCTTAACGCTTGGTATTAGTTTACCAGCTCCAACGTAAGCTACTAAAAAATTATTTATAACATCATTTAATTTTGTGTAAGAATAACCTCCGTAGTTTTCTTCAACAGTGTTTCCAAAAGCATCTCTATTTCCAAAGTTACCGCCATCCAGCTTTTTTAACTGCACAACAACGCTTGTACCTACCACTAAAGCAGCAGTTATTGATATAGTGTTACCAGTGACAGTATAAGCAGCAATGTATTCTGTGTAACCTGCGGCTCCTGGAGCAGCTGTATATAGCTTAAAATTATTTAAAGCATAATTTATTTGAAGAGGATCATTGCTTCCAAACACTAAGTTAGTGTCAAATGTAGCGGTAAAAGATTCACCACCAACACCTGTAGCTGATGTAAAGCCTTGAGCACCTGCGTAATACTGTTCGTTAGTTTCTGTTATTAATGACATCTATTAGCTTTTTTGATTTATTTCGTTTTGTTGTATTTCTTGAGCAGCCACTTGTATAATCTGAGGATCTCTAATTATAACACCAGAGTAAAATAATATTCTAGTTATAACCTCAACTTGCTCAGAAGAATTTAATTCAAAGTTTACAGAATTACTACTATTGTCATATATATATTGACCAACAGTACCTAGAGTAAACGCCCAGTTTATGTTTCTAGGCGCTCTAAGTAAACTAGTTGAAACACCGCTTTGTATAGACGCTGGTCTAACTATTAATTTACCAGACTCGTATAAGTAAGTTGGAAAATCAACAGTTGAAGATGTTAATGGTGATTTTTGTATGTTGTAGAATTCATTCCTAGAAAGTCTTTGTATTTCGCTCGGAAAACCACTAGAAGGAGTATATATAGGAGTACCTAATTTATAAAAAGATACTTGAGCGCTTCCTACAGGTATCTCGCCGTTATACAAAATAGTAGGATTACCGTTAATAGGGTTTGTAGGTAAATCAAATTTTCCATTAGCATAAACACAATCGCCTTCAGTTTTAAAAGGAGATATTTTTTCGTCGATGCTTATTTGTCTATCTGAGTAATCGTAATCTGATTGTGGCACTCGTAGTTGTTGGTTTAAGTCATCAAAGTATTGCTCAAATATATCAAGCTGTACTTGTGTAGCCGTTCTATTAAATTCGTCAGGCGTAATATATCCACGCTGCTCTTTATTTAGTATTAATAAAACAGTTTTATATACTGTATCTACGTTTATTGCCATTTATTATTTTTTTATGTAATATAAGGGGACAGAATTAACTATCCCCTATATATTGATTATTACACATTAATTTAGTTTTTTCTCTATTGACTTCAAAACTTCAATACCTTCATCGGTTTTAAAGAAAGCAGCCATAGCAGAATAAGGATTTTCATCAAAAGGCACAGTCATTAACTTTCTGTTATTACTAGCCCAATTAAATGTCCTGTTGTCTCCGCTTAAACTTATAATCCCAGTCTCTGTTGCTTTAATAGCTACGTTACGTAAATGAACGTTATCGTCATTAGCTAATTCTATGAACAAACCTGGATTACTTTTAGCAAAGATATATAAATCTCTTTTTATTTCTTTAGAACTCATAGAAGATACTTCAGAGCCTTTTTCAACTCGTAATATCGCTTCTGCTTGATCAACGTCCATAGTTCTTGCATTGGAGATTGCTTCAAACTCAAGCTCTAAATCTTCTAGTTCATCCTTAGCTTCTTCTTGAGCATCAAACTCGTAATACTTTTTTCCTAAGTCAGGATGGAATATTGATAGTAATTTTTGTAAATTTTGCTTTTGCTTAGGTACAGTTAATATACCGCTTTCAAAAACAATTTGCCCTAACGTAGCCTCTCCTTTTTGATCTTGTACAAATGGAGATTGCTGGTTAGTAGCGTATCTAATTTCTTTTTGAATACCTTCTACTTCATCAAAGTAAAGCAAAGGTTTTAACCTTGAATGTCTAGATTTAAGTCTAAGCGTTAAAGGTTCTTCGTTTCCAGCTAAGTAATAGCTTCTGTCTTTTATTTCCCACTTTGGTCCTGTAGGTTGTACTGGCGTAGATGCTGTTTTAGCTTCTACTATTGGTTGAGGTGCAACCTCTACTTTTTTTGCTGTAGCTTGTTTAGCCATAA
>TARA_R110002153_G_scaffold69603_3_pt1 | contig 13578 bp, 9 predicted proteins | sample TARA_R110002153 | Tara Oceans TARA_R110002153 (sample SAMEA4398193) | marine metagenome | biome: Polar Biome; feature: [SRF] surface water layer (ENVO:00010504); material: water (ENVO:00002006), including particulate matter (ENVO:01000060) such as... | depth 5 m
TGAAGGCACCTTGGCTTTTTCAACAGCAATTACCTTACAATTAGATGCTTTACCACCAAAAGAAAGCATTATGGTTTGCTCTCATTTTACAAGTATCAACGAGAGTTTAGTTGCCACGTTAACTGCCATGAAACACAATTTATACAATTGTGAATTAATGGATAAAACAATTTTAGATTGTACAAAAAGCAACAGAGAAGCTGCTTTAAACAGATTCTTTTTACAAGGAGATCCAGAAGCTATTTTAATGTTAGAAGTTTCTGCAAATACACTTGAGGAAACAGAAATTTTAGCAGATACTCTAATTGCAGATTTAGAAAAAAACAATTTCGGCTATCATCATCCAAAAGTATACGGCGCAGATATTGCCAAAGTACACAACTTACGTAAAGCTGGTTTAGGATTATTAGGTAATATTGTGGGCGATATGAAAGCAGTTGCGTGTATTGAAGATACCGCTGTTGCTCTAGAAGATTTGCCAAATTATATATCCGATTTTACTAAAATCATGGATAAATATCAGCAAGACGCTGTGTATTATGCACATGCCGGCGCTGGGGAAATTCATTTACGTCCTATTTTAAATTTAAAGAAAAAAGCAGACGTTGTTTTATTTAGAAAAATTACCACAGAAACTGCAGAGTTAGTTAAAAAATACAAAGGTTCCTTTTCTGGTGAACATGGAGACGGAATTGTACGTGCAGAGTTTATTCCGCTAATGATTGGCGATCAAAATTACCAGTTATTAAGAAGATTAAAGAAAGCTTTTGATCCAAATAATGTTTTTAATCAAGGTAAAATTACGGATGCTTTTTCTATGGATGAAAACCTACGTTATGAAGTTGACAGAATTGAGCCAGAAATTGCTACAATTCAGGATTTTTCTGACAGTGAAGGGATTTTAAAATTAGCGGAAAAATGTAATGGTTCTGGAGATTGTAGAAAACCTGTAGAAGCTGGCGGAACGATGTGCCCAAGTTACAGAGCTACAAAAGATGAAAAAGATACTACAAGAGCAAGAGCAAATACCTTACGTGAATTTTTAACAAATTCTAAGGAAGTTAATAAATTTAATCACAAAGAATTAAAACAAGTTTTCGATTTGTGCTTAAGCTGTAAAGCGTGTGCATCAGAATGCCCAAGTAATGTTGATATTGCTACCATGAAAGCAGAATTTCTATATCAATATCAAGAAACAAACGGCTATTCTTTTAGAAATAGAATGTTTGCTAATAATGCCAAATACAATAAATTAGGTGCTTTAGTACCTTCTGTAACTAACTTTTTTACCAATTCTACACTTGCTAAAAAGGTTTTAGGAGTTGCAGTTGAACGCTCGGTTCCTAAATTAGCGAATCAAACATTAGAAAGTTGGTTAAAGAAACACCATCCAAAAACAGCTAAAAAAGCCGTGTATTTATTTAAAGATGAATTTACCAATTTTTACGATGCTGAAATCGGAATAGATGCTGTTATTTTATTAGAAAAATTAGGCTACGAAGTTAAGAATATTGCACATGATGAAAGCGGAAGAAGTCATATTTCTAAAGGTTTTTTAAAAGAAGCAAAACAAATTTGCAATAATAATGTAGCAATTTTTAAAGATATTATTACTGATGAAACTCCACTTGTTGGAATAGAGCCTTCGGCAATTTTAACCTTTAGAGACGAATATATTCGTTTGGCAGATGATAAAACATCCGCAGAAAAAATTGCTAAAAACAGTTTTACGTTCGAAGAATTTTTAGCGAAAGAATTAGAAAAAGGAACTATTGATACTTCCTTATTTACAACCAACGCTAAAACCTTAAAAATTCACGGACATTGTCATCAAAAAGCATTGTCTGGAACACATGCAAGTTTTCAAATTTTAAACATTCCGACTAATTATTCAGTAACGATTATAAATTCTGGCTGTTGCGGAATGGCGGGTTCTTTTGGATATGAAAAAGAACATTACAAAGTTTCTATGCAAGTTGGTGAAGATACTTTGTTTCCAAAAATAAGAAACACACCTCAAGAAACCCAAATTGTTGCTGCAGGTACAAGTTGTAGACATCAAATTTTTGACGGTACAAAACGTATTGCAAAACATCCAATAACAATTTTAAAAGAAGCGTTAGCATAATGGCAAAATACCAAGCAGATTCAGAGAGATACACTAAAATGAACTACAGAAGAACAGGAAATAGCGGCTTGCTTTTACCTGAACTTTCGTTAGGTTTATGGCATAATTTTGGTAAAAATGATGATTTTGAAAACGCCAGAAATCTACTAAAATGTGCGTTCGATAACGGAATTACGCATTTTGATTTGGCAAATAATTACGGACCTCCTCCAGGTTCTGCTGAAAAAAACTTTGGAAAAATCTTAAAAAAAGATTTTAAAAATTACCGAGATGAATTAATTATTTCTACAAAAGCCGGTTATGGCATGTGGCCAGGTCCTTATGGAGATTGGGGTTCTAAAAAGTTTTTAGTATCAAGTTTAGATCAAAGTTTACAAAGAATGAAACTAGATTATGTTGATATTTTTTACCATCACAGACCCGATTACGACACTCCTTTAGAGGAAACCATGGCAACTTTAGATTTAATGGTTCGTCAAGGAAAAGCTTTGTATGTGGGTATTTCTAATTATCAGCCAGAAAGAGCCGCTGAAGCTTTTAAAATATTAAAAGACCTCGGAACGCCTTGTTTAATTCATCAACCAAATTACAGTATGTTTAACAGATGGATTGAAGATGGTTTGTTAGATTTATTAGGAAATTCAGGCGTTGGTGCTATTTGTTTTTCGCCCTTAGCACAAGGAATGTTGACGGATAAATACATAAATGGTTTACCAAGAGATTCGCGGGCAATAAAAGACAGTCCTTTTTTAAATTCAACCCAAGTTTTAGAAATGTTGCCAAAAATTAATGCGTTAAATGAAATTGCTAAAAGTAGGAATCAAACATTAGCACAAATGGCAATTTCTTGGATTTTAAAAGATGATAGAATCACGTCTGTTTTAATTGGAGCAAGCAAAACAGAACAAATTTTAGATAGTGTAAAAGCCATCGAAAACACTCAATTTTCTGAGGAAGAATTAGCCAATATAAATTCCGTTTTAAATTAGTTTCATTTTTTTCTGGTTTTAACTCTAATTATTAAGTAGAACTGTTCGTTTTCTTATTTAATAAAACATAATAATCAAAATAAAGCGTCTTTTCTAAACACAGGAAAGACGTTTTTTATTTAACTGATAGTCAGGTTTTTTATTAAATATTTTCAAGCATCCCTTAGTATCATATCAATATAAACTGAAGCTTTAAAGCACTACTTTGTAAAGTCCGAAAAGAGCAATTATGTATTTTAAACTTGTGAACTTTGTGGGATAATTTCCAGCTATTCAAATAATTATTTCCCCGCTAATTTTGCAAATAAACGCTGATTTTCATCAGGATGATAAAAAGCGGATCATCCGTTAAAACATTAATTGAAATTTGTTTTTTGGATTTTTATAAACGCTAAAATTAAAAAGATTAACGAAAGACATTCTAAAACAATGCGTCCCCAATGCCAGTAACTCCAAATAATGAGCTCATTTTTCAACTCAACTTCATTAAAGGCTGCTTGAAAAAACAAATCATTAACTCCTTTGAAATACACATAAAAACTACTAATAAAAAGGATGGCAAAAACGGTAGAAACTAACGCAAATTTTAAAGCTTTATAATTTACAAACATGCAATACACAGAAAAAATAACAGGTATTAAAGCTGATATAATTGTTAGTACTGTAAAATACTGCCCAATTATTTTGCCAAATTGATTATAATACACATAAAAATCACTTGCTGATAAAGATTGCCAATAGGGCACTAAAAGTACCGCTTCTGTAATTTGACCTCCAATAAAAAGCGCAAAGATTGCTACCAAAAAAAATAATAAAAACTGCTTCATCAAAGAAAATTGTTAACTGATAAAAAAGTAAATTTAGAAAAAATAAAGATCTTATCCACACAATAGAAGAATGTAGTTAATTTATCAAAAGCTTTTTTAATAACCAAAGTGCTTTTAAACAAGCCCTGATTGAAGCATTTGTTTGAGCTCTTTTTTATTCTTTTTCTAAATAAAAAAAGCCTTCCAAAAATTGAAAGGCTTTTAATTTTATACTAATTTCTTAGCATTGGTTACTTTTTGCTTTGTGAGCGCCAGTTCTATAACTTGTTTCATTTCTGTTACGTAATGAAAAGTTAAGCCTTTTAGATAACTTTCTTTAATTTCTAAAATGTCTTTTTCGTTGTCTTTACACAAAATTATTTCTTTAATATTTGCTCTTTTTGCAGCTAATATTTTTTCTTTAATTCCGCCAACAGGAAGCACTTTTCCACGTAAGGTAATTTCGCCAGTCATTGCTAACTTATTTTTAATTTTACGTTGCGTAAAAGAAGAAACTAAAGAAGTTAACATCGTAATACCCGCACTTGGTCCGTCTTTTGGCGTTGCGCCTTCAGGTACATGGATATGCACATTGTACTTGTCTAAAATTGCTGGTTTAATTCCAAATTCTTCTGCATTCGATTTTATATATTGCAATGCAATAGTTGCAGATTCTTTCATTACGGTTCCTAAATTACCGGTAATAGAAAGTGTTCCTTTTCCTTTCGATAAAATAGATTCTATAAATAAAATATCACCACCAACACTTGTCCAAGCCAAACCTGTAACTACACCAGCTACATCATTATTTTCAAATTTATCTCTATTTCTTGGCGTTCCTAAAATTTCTTCTACTTTTTCTGATGAAATATTAATATCATACTCTTCTTCTAAAGCAATCGATTTTGCAGCAAAACGCACCACTTTTGCAATTTTCTTTTCTAAACCACGCACTCCAGATTCACGCGTGTAGCCTTCAACAATTTGTTCTAATTGTTTTTTGCCTAACTTTAATTCCTTAACCGTTAAGCCATGTTCTTTTAATTGCTTTGGCAATAAATGTCTTTTGGCAATTTCTACTTTTTCTTCAATGGTGTAGCCTGTAACATTTATAATTTCCATTCTATCGCGCAAAGCCCAAGGAATTTGACCTAAGTTATTGGCTGTTGCAATAAAAAGTACTTTAGATAAATCGTACCCAACTTCTAAATAATTGTCGTAAAAAGATTCATTTTGCTCAGGATCTAAAACTTCTAACATAGCAGATGCTGGATCTCCTTGATGGCTATTACTTAGTTTATCGATTTCATCTAATACAAAAACCGGATTAGAAGTTCCTGCTTTTTTTAAGTTCTGAATTAAGCGTCCTGGCATTGCGCCAATGTAGGTTTTTCTATGTCCGCGAATTTCTGCTTCATCTCGCAAACCACCTAAAGACATACGAATATATTTACGTCCTAAAGCTTCTGCAACAGATTTTCCTAACGAAGTTTTACCAACACCTGGAGGTCCGTATAAACAAATAATAGGCGATTTCATATCTCCTCTTAGCTTTAAAACCGCTAAATGTTCAATAATTCTGTCTTTTACATCTTCTAAACCAAAATGATCTCTGTCTAAAACTTTTATGGCGTGTTTTAAATCGAATTTATCTTTAGAGAAAACTCCCCAAGGCAATTCTAACAACAGTTCTAAATAACTTCTTTGAACTCCATATTCTGCCGCCTGCGGATTCATCCTACGTAAACGAGCTAATTCTTTTTCAAAAGTTGTGCCTACTTCTTTAGACCACTTTTTGGTTTTAGCTTGCAAACGCATTTCTTCTAATTCTTGATCATTAGAAACGCCACCTAATTCTTCTTGAATGGTTTTTAATTGCTGATTTAAATAATATTCTCGTTGTTGTTGGTCTAAATCTTCGCGCGTTTTAGACTGAATATCATTACGTAATTGTAATTTTTGAAGCTCTTTATTTAAGTTTTTAAGCGTTAATAATGCACGCTCTTGCAAGTTGTCTTTTTCTAATATGACTTGTTTTTGCATGACCGATAAATCCATGTTTGAAGCAATAAAATTCACCAAAAATGCATCTGAATGAATATTTTTTATTGCAAAAGAGGCTTCGGATGGTAACATTGGATTTTCCCTAATTACCTCTAAAGCTTGCTCTTTTATAGAATCTATAATCGCTTCGAACTCTTTTTTATTTTCTACTTTTTTATCATCAACAGCTTCTTTTACTGTAGCTTTTAAATACGGTTCGTCTTGAATAATTTCTTCAATTTCGAAACGTTTTTTTCCTTGGATGATCACTGTTGTGTTACCATCGGGCATTTTTAAAACACGTAAAATTTGTGCTACAACACCTGTTGTATGAATATCTTTTAAAGTAGGATCTTCTTCGTCTTCGTTTCTTTGGGCTACAACTCCAATAATTTTATCGCCTTTATTGGCATCTTTGATTAATTGAATTGATTTATCTCTACCTGCCGTAATCGGAATTACAACTCCCGGAAATAATACTGTATTTCTTAATGGTAAAATTGATAATATTTTAGGAACGCTTTCTTTGTTGATGATTTCTTCATCTTCTGGCGTCATTAACGGAATTAATTCTGAATCTTCGTTCATAATATTTTGAAACGACAAACTGTCTAACTTTATCACCTTTGTTTTGCTCATGTGCTGTATATCTGTCAATCTGACATTGGATTTTAATATTATTAAAAATCAACATCAATCTTGTAATTATAAAATACTGATAATTAATTACTTAAAAAACAACAACCAATTATCTTCTTTATCAATGACAATTGTTATGCCAATGTTAGAATAAAAATACTTTAAGAAACTCAATAACCACTGGTTTTTACTTATTTATTTTAAAATTATCGATAAAAAATTGTGAGTAATTTTAAAAACTAGAGTTAATTTTTAAAACGTAAAGTCAATTTTAATTCTGAGCTAAAATAAATACCTCATTTTTTTTTATCACTTTTGTGATGAACATAAAATTACTTCTGTGATAAAAATTAAAAACATCAATTACAAAGGTTGGCAAAAAGCAATTGAAATTTCAAATTCAGAGATTAAAATCATCGTAGTTCCAGAAACAGGAAGAATTATTTTCTTTGGATTTTTAGATGCTGATAACCTATTTTATGAAAATAAAGAATTAGAAGGTGTTGTGTTTAAAAACGGAGCATATTATACTGAAAACGGCATAAATGTATCGCCAAATATTGGCGGAAACAGAGTTTTACCTTGTTCTGAAAATTATTTTCACTTAATTACAGGTTCTAGGCATATTCCAGATCCGTTTATAAATGCCAGTTCATATACGGTTTCTATACTCGAAAATGGAATTGTTTTAGAAAGTCCGATTAGTAATTTAGTAGGCATCCAAATTAAAAGAAGCATCACAATTTTAGAAACTGGAACTCAAGTACACATCAATCAAGAATTGATAAAAAAGAAACCTGCAAAAAATATCGATTTAGAAAAAATACCTTTCACAATTTGGAGTCTTTCAAAAATTAAAACGCCTAATAATAGTTACACATCCCTATCTAAAAACAGCATTTTTAAAGATGGATTTACGATTTCGAAATGGCCAGATGCTAAAAATAATGCTGAACAAAATGTAATTGTAAACAACTCACTTTTAACATTAAAATCGACAAAAGATTTGCCACAGAAAATCGGGGCAGATGCAAAAAAATGGGTTGCTGGTTTTTTAAATGACACTTTATTTATTGAAAAATTTACTTTTGATGAAAAAGCAATATATCCAGACGATGGCACTTCGGTTACTATTTTCGGAAATCATTTATTTACTGAATTAGAATGTTTGAGTCCAGAAAAAACATTGAAAATTGGAGAAAAAATATCCTATAATTTACAATGGAATTTAATCAAAATAGTAGATGAACATCACCTTAAAAGGGAATTAAACAGCATTTAATTCAGACCTTTTATTATTTTTTCACAAAACTGTCACAACTTAAAAACACTTTAGTCTTTAGTATAGAAACGTTTTATTGGAAACTAACCAACCACATATAACCAACCTTATAGAACGCTGCAAAAAGTCGGATAAAAACGCGCAGTTAGAAATATACAAAGCTTATTACAGAGCGATGTATAATACTGCGCACAGAATTTTAAAAGATAGTTATGAGGCTGAAGACATCATGCAAGAAGCTTTTTTAACAGCTTTTACAAAATTGAATTCTTACAAAGGTGAAGTTGCATTTGGCGCTTGGTTAAAAAGGATTGTGATCAATAAAAGTTTAACTCAGTTAAAGAAAAATAAACGATACGATGAAGTTAAAATGGAAGTGGTTCCTCAAAACAATATTGAAGAAGAAGAACTAAATTATAAAGGTCTAGACCCTAAAAATGTTTTAAATACTTTACAAAGCTTAAAAGAAAGTTACAGAATAGTACTTACTTTAAATTTAATAGAAGGCTTTGATTATGAGGAAATTGGAGAAATTTTAAATTTTACAAACGAAAATGTGAGAACCACAATTTCTAGAGCAAAGAAAAAATTAAAGCAAGTTTTACTTGCAGAAAATATACAAATACAAGCATATGGAAAATAAATTAAATGAATTTTTTTCTGATAATGATTTCGATTTACAAGAACCACACTCTGGACACTTAGAACGTTTTGAGCGAAAATTAAATCAACCAAAAAAGAATACTAAAACTTCTTGGAAATGGTTAAGCGCAGCTGCATCTGTAATACTAGTTCTAGGTTTTTGGTTAGGCAGTAGTCATCAAAAAAAACAAATGGATTTGGCAGACATCTCACCAAAAATGGAAGAAGTTCAAAACTATTTTGTTTCTACAATTCATCAAGAAATAAAAGATTTAGAAAAAAATAGAAATCTAGAAACAGAAGCGATCATAGAACAAGCTTTAGAGCAGCTCGAAGAATTAGAAGACAATTACAAAACTTTTGTAAAAGAATTAAATACCGGTGGAAACTCAAAAAAAATAATAACTGCAATGATTAGAAATTACCAACAGCGGTTAGAAATTTTAGAAAATGTTTTAAACCAAATTGAAAAAATTAAAAACCTTAACCTTTTAAAAAATGAAATCTATATATAAAATTACATTCCTTTTATTCCTTTTTCCATTGATTACATCAGCTAGAATTGATGAAAAGAAACACGAAAAAAAGAAAACAATCAAAAAAGAATACAATGTAAATGCAGATGCTAAAGTTTCTATAAATAATAAATATGGTAACTTAAACATTACTACTTGGGACAAAAACAGCGTAGAAATTGAAGTTACAATTACTGTAAAAGGTGATGATTTGGAAAGTGTAAAAGATAAACTTGCAGCAATTTCTGTTACTTTTAATGCGTCTACTAGTTTAGTAACTGCAACCACTTATTTTGAAAAACAACAAAGAAGCTGGTCTTTTTGGAATAATAATAGCACTACAAATTATCAAATTAATTATAATGTGAAAATGCCAAAATCTAATTCAGTAAATTTGAACAATGATTATGGTAGTATTTTTGTAGATTATTTAGCTGGTAAAGCGGATATAAATTGCGATTATGGTAAAATTTCTATTGGCGAATTAAACGCAGATTATAATAATATTAATATCGATTATTGCAATTCATCTACCATTGGATATATGAAAAGTGGAAATTTAAATGCAGATTATTCTAAAATAACCATTGATAAATCTGATGATTTAAATGTAAATGCAGATTATTCAACTTTAAAATTTGGTACTGTAAAAAAAATCGATTTTAATGCAGATTATGGTTCAATATCTATTGATGAAGCAACCCAAGTAAATGGTAATTCTGATTATGTAAGTATGAATTTTGGAACTATCAAAAAAAGTTTAAATATTGATTCGGATTACGGCTCTCTTTCTATAAAAAAGTTAGCAAAAGATTTTGAAAATGTTACAATAGACAGCAAATATGCAGGTATTAGAATTGGTGTTGAAAGCGATGCCGTTTTTAATTTTGAAATTGATTTACAATACGCTGGTTTTAATGGTGCAAATGATAAAATGGAATTCAATAAAAAAATATCTAAATCAACAAAAAAATATTACGAAGGTAAATTTGGAAAAGGGAACTCTACTTCTAAATTAAAAATAAGATCTCAATATGGAGGTGTTTCAATAACAGAATATTAATAACAATCAACCAAAAAAAAACAATAAAAAATTATGTTTAAAAAAATCATTCTAACGGCACTTATTTTAACAGTATCAATTGCTGTTAATGCGCAAAAAAACGAAAGAATTAAAGGAAACGGAAATGTAGTAACTGTTAACAGAACAACTTCTAATTTTGACGGAGTTTCTGTTGGAGGCTCTTTTGATGTTATTCTTGTTAAAGGTAAAGAAGGTAAAATTATTATTGAAGGCGAAGAAAACATTATTCCTTTTATAGTAACTGAAAAAGAAGGAGATCTTTTACAGATAAAATTCAAGAAAAACACAAATATCAATACTACAAAAAAACTTACAGTTACTGTTTATTTTGAAAGTATAGAAAAAGTTTCTTTAGCAGGTTCTGGTAACATCATCTGTAAAGAAACTATAAAAAGCAGCGATTTTGCAGTTGCTTTAGGTGGTTCTGGAAACATTACTTTAAAAGTTGATGCAAAAGAAATTAGCTCGAATATTGGCGGTTCTGGAAATATTGAATTAACAGGAACATCAAACGAAATAACATGTTCTATAGCAGGTTCTGGAAGCATAAAAGCCTTCGAGTTAAAAACGGATGAGTTAAATGCTAATATTGCAGGTTCTGGAAGTGTAAATGCTACTGTAAAAACAAAAATTAAAGCAAAAATAGTAGGCTCTGGAAGTGTTTATTACAAAGGAAACCCTACAGATATTGATACTAAATCTGTTGGTTCTGGAAGTGTAATTGATAAAAATTAAAAACATTTTTTAAAAAAATCCTGCATAGGGAAATTGAATAGAAGTCATAAAATGAGAATTCGTTTTATGACTTTTTTTTTTAATTCTATACCATTAAAAAAACACCAATTTTCAGCGTAAAAGGTTTTTTGAAGAATAAATACACTCATCCTATTTTTTTCTTCAAATTAAAAACTTCAAACTCATTAAAAATCAATTATTTAATTTCCTCTTATCAATTTATAGATTAATAATACTCAAAGAATCATCAAAAAATAAAATTAGCTAATTCTAAAAATCAATATTTTATAGCATAAGAAACTCCTAACGAAGTATATAAAAAATAGGCTCCTTTTTCAAATGGTTTTTCTTCTCTAAAAGCACTTGCATTAAAACCCCAGGCATTTTTTTTGTTTTTAGATGAAAAGTAATATCCGAAAACTACTTTTTGTGAAGCTAAATCAAAAATTTCTTTACCTGTAAAACCAGGAATAAATCGGTCTAAAGTTGGTGTTGCACCAAATCCCGCTTCAATCGTAAAATAATTTTCTGCATCACTTCTGTACTTTCTGTAAATAATAGAACCAGAGTTACTGGTTCCAGGAAATCCAGGAGTTACATATCCTCTTAAAGCCCAATAACTATTACCGGTATACCATCCTAAAGAACCTGTATAAATTGTTGTTTCTGTTGAAAATTTTAACCATCTAAATCCTAGAGAAGCTTCAAAACTTTTAGGTAAAGATTTAAAAAGTTCAAAACCATATCGCTGTGATGGGTTATATGGACTATTTGAAAAACCACCACTTACATACGCATATAAACCTTCTACAATTCTTGGATATAAATCTACTTCAAATTGATAATTATCTGTTTGAAATCTATTTAAGTAATTCATTTTTGCAATTATACTTCCATATTTTGTTTGTCTTGAGTAACTTAAAGTAGTATAATAAGCATTAGACCAATCATTCTCCTTATAAATATCATAATAATCGGTTGAAAAACTGATACCAATTGTATTAAAACTCAATTCGTTTTCAATAGAATTTTTATAACTTAAAACCTCTTCATTCGTTGCGTGTAATTTTACAGCTTCATCCATCGTTGCCAGTGCTTCTTGCCTTTTCCCAGAATTTAATTCTGATTTTGCTTTTAGCATTAACAAATCTGGATCATCATTAAAAATAGCTAATGCTTTTAAGGATAATTCTAAGGCATTATAATATTTTTCTGCGTAGACTTCATTTTTAATATAGGCAATCCAATCTCTTTTTCTATTTTCATCTTTTGCCAATACATATCCAAATTCTTTTCTTGCACTTGTATAATTTCCATCCCAGGAATAGGTACTTGCTAAGAAAGAACGAATGTCTAAATAATTTGGATATTTGGTTAAAATAAACCTCAACGAATCTTGCGCTTGTGCACGCTTACCGTTAAAAGCTAAATCTCTAGCCGCTTCAAAAGCAGTATCTGGATTCCCATCAAATACTTTTTCTTGCGCTGAAAGTTGATGGATAAAAAAGACCATTACCACCAAAACTGCAAACTCTTTTATTTTTATTTTCATCATTTTAATGATTTTTTTAATTTGAGATACTCAGCATTTTTAGGTTGTTTTTTTAGAATACTATCTAATATTTGAGTAGCTACTTTGATATTATTCATTGTTTTGTAGGCTCTAGCCATTTTAAAAGCAACATCATCATTTTTAATTTTATTTTTTAGCGCTTTTTCTGCAATTAATTTTGCCTTGTCATCTTGAGAAGACCACCAATACATATCTAAAAGTGCTAAATAAATATCATCATAATAAGGAGAACGTTTTAAAGCACTTAAAAGTTCTTTTTCAGACTCTGCATATTTACCATCCCAAGCAAAAGTTCTGCCTTTTAAGATTCTTACATCTACATAATTTGGCGATTCTTTTAATATATAATCACAAACCAATCTTGCCGTTTCCCTTTCGCCATTAAACGCTTTTTGCCTTGCCATTAAAAATTGTTGATCTGTAGTAAGATTGGCTGTTAATTCTTTTAATTTAGTAACTTGTTCTGGCGTAAATTCAATTTGTTCTACAACTATGGCATCTGCAGTTTTAGGGTAAATTTTATCATTTTTAGTTACATACGAATTTAAGCTTTTAAATTCTTGATAAAAACCTGTGATTTCTGTCATGATCTTTTCATCAGAAATTTTAAAAGTATTTAGATCTTGCTTTATTTTATACAATGCGCCACCTGAATATAAATAGTCTTTATAGACAAAATCATTAATACTCCCTTTATAACGCATTAACGGAATTTTATGAACGTTTCTAAAATCTTTAGAAACATCAATTCCTGTGCCCAACCAAGCAGTTTCTTTTGGTAAACTAACATTATAATTATTTGCTAAAAAAGCTAATATGGTAGGCGTAAAATCGAAATGTGAATTGATTGCTTTCATTTTTGCTGGCTTTTTTAACATAGGACTATAGATGAAAAAAGGCACATTAAATCTGCAAATCTTGTCTTTTTGAGCAATAGGAATTAATCGATGATCACCCGTAATTACAAAAATGGTATTTTTATATTCTGGTCGTTTTTTATACGCTTCCATAAACATTTTTACACTTGCATCTGCATATAAAATACTTGCAAAAATTTCTTTATGAGCGGTTACTTTTTTTGCTGATGCGTTTATTTTGGTTGATGAATTTAAAACACTATCTACTTTCATTAGATATTGATC
>TARA_R110002153_G_scaffold65121_3_pt1 | contig 13555 bp, 12 predicted proteins | sample TARA_R110002153 | Tara Oceans TARA_R110002153 (sample SAMEA4398193) | marine metagenome | biome: Polar Biome; feature: [SRF] surface water layer (ENVO:00010504); material: water (ENVO:00002006), including particulate matter (ENVO:01000060) such as... | depth 5 m
CAAGGATACTTTTGGTCGAGACAGCTTTATTATTTACGCAATTCAGAGATTAAACAACCAAGGCATGCCCATCAATCCCAGAAGGCCCGCAGCCGGCACCTCAGCCTGCGAAGTTTTGGTCCAAGTCATCAAACCTTTAGTGAGCGACAGGACAATTACAAATATTTGGAATGATCGTCCAAAAGGCTATGTTTTTGGCAAGATCCATTGGGAACAAGAATTACATCTTTTTAGCAAGACGCTTAGTTAGCAAAAATAGTTAAGAGTGGCGTCAATTATTGAGCGCATAGATTTAGGCTGCGCCAGTAATCTGATGCGACTTCTCATTAGTTTGACAGCTCCTTTTTGATTACTAAATTGGAACTATGTAAAATATGCTGCTCGCCATCGATCCCACTCACTTGGAGGGGGTGATTTTGTAGATGAACCATATCTGACAAATGCTTCTTCTTTGTTGTTAAACTTACATAATGTAGGTGTTTTGCCTTTTTGCACCTCAATCCGACAAATAGATTTTTCTTCTAATTTCTCAAATTTTATTGTGACAAAACTAACTGCCGTAACTCCGCAGCAATCGACTAAAAAATCGTTAACAGAACGAGAAAACTTATCTGTGTTGCCGTCAAACCCATCTACTTCAATACCAGTTATTTGTTTGTCATCTGAGACACCAATCAAGATAACTCCATCTCTAGTATTTAAAAAACCCGTTATTTCTCGGACAACTGCAAACTTAAGGTTTCGATCTCTCTTCTTCGTTGCAGTATTAAATTCATAAGTTTCTTTATATTCGATTGCTTCACTTTCACCTTCCCCAATTAGGTCTAAGGATGACGTTTTAAAAACATGCCGTTTTTCTAATTTTTCTTTTGACTGCATGGAGTAAAAGATTTTCTCTTTTTGTTCGGCACTCAATGCTGAAAGCAGTTCTTCATGTGAAATAGACTGTATTATAGACTTTAAGTTCTGGTTTTTCCGATTAAATTTAGGGGGCGTTGGAAATTCAATAATTTCCGCTTCAGGAAAACCCTTCAATATGTTTTTTGCCAATGCGTCACCGCCGTTGGCGCCCAATTCGGTCCAATATCGTGCTAATGCATCATCATGCTCTACACCTTGACCTGCTGTGTAGAGTACCCCTAACCATCCCTGTGCTTTTGAGTATCCATTTTCGGCAGACAGGTGAAACCAGTGAAATGCCGTTTCATTATTTTGGATTACCCCATCTCCAGACGAATATGCGAGACCCAATTCATATTGTGAATAGGTATTTCCTCGCTCAGCGGCAATTAAGAAGTATTCTACTGCCTTTTCAGCATCTTTTGAGGTTCCTAACCCTTGTGAATATGCAGTTCCCAATAAAAGCACGGCGCATAGGTACTCATCTGTATCTGCTGGAATAGTTTTCGCTAATTCAACCGCTTTTTTCTGATCCTTATCCACACCAGTACCGCGGAAATACGAAACTGCAACAAAGTAGCGGGTTACAAAGTTCCCCGTTTCAGAAGTTTTTTTCCACCAGTAAACACCCTGTTGTTGATCTTTTTTTATGAACTCATTACCCCAAAAAAACGCACTTCCTAGATACAACTGGGCGGCTTCGCAATCGTTTTTTGCACTTTTAACTATTAGATCAATACATGATTCTACAGAACCAGAATCCAGATTTTCTTCAAGAGAAAGTTTGCCAATATTGAATTCAACAAATGCGATTTGTTCAGGGTTTTCTAGTTCCTTTTCTTCAAGGCATCTCTGAAAGTAATAGACTGCTTTGCTCGTGTCATAATCTTCAGATTCTGTATTCCCATGAGTTAATCCCAAGAGATAAAATTTGGATAACGGCGGATCCTCAATCATGTAGATTACTCACTGTACATCGATTTTAATAAATTCTGTGGAATCTTATCTTATCTTTGATGATAAGCAAAATAATTATTGTAAGATCCATTGGGAACAAGAACTCCATCTTTTTAGCAAGACGCTCTGTAAGGCAAAATCAGTTAATAGTGACGTCAGTTATTGAGTGCATAAATTCATGCTGATGTTGTCATTAGTTCCTACAATCCATAATCCGCTTCCCTGATAGACAGGGGCATTTTGTTCCTTTCCTAAAGCCCGCAGTGTTTTTTAATATAGCTTTATGTTCAGCTAAAAGCTCATGCACAGCCGACCGTGACAACATTCTTAAATCTACAGAATATGTCTCCATAGCACCAATCGTTTTGAGGTAATGACCGCAGGCTTCATCTATAATTGCAATGGTCTGGGTCACTATACTTTCTGATATCCCACCCAAACCATTTTTCTCACTTAATGATCTAAATACTTGTGGATCACCAAATTCATTTTTTATTAATTTCACGCTGTTACTTGCTACCTCTAGATCACCAAAATTTGGATGCAGATACTCTGATAGTAGAATGTAGGAGTTCCAAATGCCTTTAATTGTTTTATCTAACTGCTTTATTGGGGTGAGGATGTTTAACGGCTTTCGGTCCACATGATCATTCGTTCTCATTTCGTAAGGTTCTATATCAATATTTTTTATATCTACGTCGCGATCAAAATCTCTGATCTCAGAGCTAGTTTGAAACAACCCTCTCAATATTTTTGGTAGTAGTTCGCCCTTCAACTCTTCCAAACTAGATCTACTAGAAATAGGATGGTTTTTAGCTTACCGAACAAAATAATTGTAATACGCGAGCCGTTCAACCAAAGACCTCAAGCTAATTACCAGCATTAAAGAGTTCTGATTTTGGATGGAATTAATAGCCGCCTGACACAATGTATAAATATTAATTCTTTTCGATTTAATTAACATGTCAAAAGTAGTGGATAAATCCATCTGGACCGATAGATTATTATAATCTTTGTTTAAATTAACCTTGGCATTTGTGTATTTCACATTAATGGGGCGTAAATATTTATATTCCTTCGTCACAGAGGGGTACTCGTTGCGGATAACTTTTTCGATATTTTCAGGCATGTTCTTAAAAAGTGCGCTCATGTGGAAAGCATAACAAGAAAAATACTAAAGTTTCAAAAAAAAATTAATTATAAATACTAAATTAATTTTGATTTCCTTTCTATAGTTCGTCTTCCAGCACCACGAAAAACCACCCCGAAAATAGAAGCTTATTACCGGGAGACGACGGAAATCTAAATTTTTCATACCCCTTGGTCACTAGCAGTTCCAGATGGAATTGCCCCAACCAAGGAGTGAGACATGACAGTTATATTTTTAAAACGACCAGAGATCGAACAGCGCACTGGCCTCAAGCGTTCAACCATTTACGATAAAATGAAAGCTGGCACCTTTCCAAAGCCCGTTAAGTTGGGAGCGCGCGCGGTTGCGTGGCCAGAGGCAGAAGTAAACGCGTGGATGGAAGAGCGCCTTACCCTTCGTGGGGGGGCCTAGCCATGACCAACGATCAAAAGAAAAGCCCCGTCGCGACTTCACCGCGCACGGGGCAAGACAACTGCAATTCTCAAACAGCTTATAATTTTACGTTAACACAAAATAACTATAATGACAACATTTTAAGATTAAGTATATGTCGCATTATACTAATAAATATGAAGAAATACACTTTTTTAATGAGGTGTCTAAATTGTGTCGCATCAGGTAATACTCTGACTGGCGGTGCAACATGATAAATGCCCAAACCTTGTCCCTGCAGCTAGGTGGGCGCTGGTATGGCCACTATGGTGCTGCACCATGCCCCGTCTGCCAACCCGAACGACGCAAAAGTCAAAACGCCCTAACAATAGCGGATGGCGTGAGCTACCTTTTAGCTCACTGCAAAAAAACTCACTGTAACTTTAGAGAGATAGCGGTGGCGGCTGGCATAGTTCACAGCACACTCAAAGCACCCAGCGCAGCAGATATTGAGCAACGTAAAGCGCAAACTCGCGCACATGCGGCGAGGCGATCTCTACAGGCACAGCTCCTATGGTCAGAAGCTGCCCCAGCGACAGGAACACTTGCCGAAAAATATTTACGCCAACGCGGCATAACCTGCGATCTGCCAGACACTTTGCGCTTTCAACCTAATTGCTGGCACCCAACGGCCATACGCTTGCCAGCGATGCTGGCACTTATTGAGGGCGGTGAGGGTTTCGCCATTCACAGGACTTACTTGCAACATGATGGACTAGCTAAATCGCAAGTGACCCCAACTAAAGCGATGCTAGGAGCCGTCTCTGGAGGCTCCGTAAGGCTAACGCCCACTCAAGGCCCACTTATCGTTGCGGAAGGCATAGAAACAGCTCTGAGCTTGTTCTGTGGTCTAATAGATGGACCTGCCACCGTGTGGGCTGCCCTGTCAACTTCTGGGATGCGGGGGCTACGTCTACCTGAAACTATATCGGAGTTGATCATCGCATCGGATGGTGATTCTGAAGGTCGAAAGGCTGCGCACACTCTCGCCGTTAAGGCTGACGCATTAGGCTGGAAGGTCTCGTCGCTTACTGCGCCTGAGGGGCAAGACTGGAATGACGTACTTAATGAAGAGGGAGTGGTCACATGAATAACCAAAACCTCATCCCCTTTGTGAGCGAAGGCCCGCAACCGCTCATACGTGAAATACCAGCCGGGCAGCCTTATCCAATAGAAGCACTAGGTCCTTTACGCGCTGCCGTTGAAGCCGTTCAGGGAATGACGCAGGCCCCCATGGCGATACCAGCTGCGTCCGCACTGGCAACAGCCTCATTAGCCATTCAAGGCTTTGCAGACGTGGAAACTTTGGGGGGACCTCGCCCAACTTCGTTATATTGCCTCACTGTTGCTAAGAGCGGTGAGCGGAAATCTAGCTGCGACGCACCTTTTATGATCGCGCTCAGGAGCCATGAAAAAGAGATGGCTGCAGAGAGATCAGTAGAATTTCAAAACTTTCAAACTCAGCACGCTGTTTGGAAAGCTGAAAATCAAAGTATTCTTCGCGCGACAAAAGGTAAAAAGAAACTGTCGAAAATAGAGATGGCAGCAGATCTGGACGCGCTAGGGCCAGAGCCTGAAGCGCCACCGTCGACAGATCGCACCGTAACAGAGCCAACCTATGAGGGTCTGACCCGTCTCTTTTTTGAGGGTCAGCCATCACTGGGTATCTTTTCAGACGAAGGAGGACAGTTTCTTGGTGGGCATGGGATGAACTCTGATAATCGTCAAAAAACCTTGGCGGCCCTCAATGATTTATGGGGCGGCAATCCGATACGCCGCACACGTCAAGGAGATGGCTCATTCACACTTTACGGGCGAAGACTGGCAATTCATCTAATGGTGCAACCCGCCATTGCACATGAGTTCATGTCAGATCCACTTGCAGTCGATACAGGATTTCTTCCAAGATTTTTGGTGTCTGAACCTAGCAGCACCATCGGCACAAGGTTTCATTTAAAAAGCCAAATTGATAATTTTTCAATTGCGGCGTTTGGTTTAAGACTTGGGACCATTTTACAAACTCCAATGAAAATGGACGAGAAAACTAAAGAACTACAACCTAAAACTTTACGGCTCAGCGATGAGGCGCGTGCGCTTCTAATAAAATTTTCCGATATCATCGAGGCGGAACAAGCTAAAAATGGAAGCCTGTCAGACATAACTGGGACTGCATCCAAAAGCGCCGAACAGGCAGCACGTATCTCTGGCGTATTGACACTGTGGTCTGATCTTGAGGCCACAGGGGTCACGGCAGAGACCATGAAAGACTCTATTACTCTCGCCCAGTTCTATCTTTCAGAAGCTTCACGGTTGGCAGATGAGGCCGTTATCGCCAAAGATTTCAAACAGGCTGAAATACTGCGAAAGTGGCTTCTTGACACATGGAAAGAACCCCACATTCTACCCAACGATATTGTTCAAAAAGCGCCAATACGGGCGCTTCGCAACAGACGAACAACAAATAAAGCCATCGCTACTCTAGTTGAGGCTGGTTGGTTACTGCGGATGGATATTACAATTATGGTTCGGGGCAAACAGCGAAAAGAAGCATACCAAATTGTTGGGGCATCGGGCCATGTGGTTTGATGCTAGCGCCGCACTTACAGAAATCAGGTGCGTGAAAAGTTTAAAAGCCGGACGAATTGATACTGAACCAAAACTGGATTGGATTAGCACAAATAGCACGATTAGCACGATTAGCGCGGTAACACCCTCGAAGTATGAAAATTCACACCAGCAAGGAAATGATAAGGAAAAGCTATATAATGCGGTTAAATCTGTATTTCAGGAATATCATGTTCTCGATGAATTTAGTCCCGATGCGTGGCGGTGAATATGAAAGACAACGTCTTTGCAAACCAGACATGGATACATGCTAAACAAGCTAATCGTGCTAATCGACGCGCTCATTTCACTTTCAAGGCCCCTAAAACACAAAGTTCCCAAATTATTACCTGAAAATATTGGAGAATAGCGATGGGCGGATACGGATCAGGGCGGCGCAGTACCAGACCCAAAGTCGAGGAGTGTAGTTCTATAGACGCCAATCAGCTCAACAGAGATGGCTGTTTTAAGAACGGTTGGAACGGGACAATGGCATGGTCACGCAATGGGCAAAAGTTTTCCTCTATCGGAATGCGTGCAACTGCCGATTATCTGCATCTAGGTTACAGTTCTGAGAAGTATGGCTCCGTGATCCAGCCCATCCAAATAGAGCGCCTGCCCTGCCGCTTTGGAGGCTCACGGGCCTACTTCAGGTGTGACTGTGGCAAGCGGGTGGTAAAGCTCTACGGCTTTGGTCGGCTTTTCCTGTGTCGCCATTGCTGTGGCCTATTTCACTACAGCAAGAACGAGGGCTTTTGGGATCGATCTTTACGGCAGCGAACAAAGCATAAGCGGCGCCTGAGTGGCGATGCGTCCCTAGAGGCATATGAGATGCCAAAACCCAAGGGCATGTGGTGGAGAACCTATTACCGCCTTCAGGAGGCTGCTCAGGCGGCGGAAAACCGTGCGGCTGATGACTTTATTACTGCGGCTAGGCGGTTGGTGAAGGTGGGGTGATAATTAGTAGATATTATTTTAGCTTTCCATAAATCCCCGTCACACGCTAACAATTGATTAATAGCTCTATAGCTGGGGTGAGGTATGGCAAAAATTATAGATAATGCGGTCGATATCACTCCAAAGGGTGAAATTGCCGATATTCTAAAAATTGTTTCAGCGGGAAAGGGTTTGAGTACTGCCCGTAAAAAAGCACTGTTGAAGCTCAAAGATTTTATCTCAAAAAATAATCATAAAGTTTTCCAAAGTGATTTTCGAACTTTTGGATTATCAACAATTGGGTCTGCTGCGGTGTTTCAAGTTTCGGAGGGCCAGCGAGGGCATCTATCGAATTATTTCGGCAAGTTAGTTTTGATAATTTGCATAGACTATGCTGAAAAGTGGCCGGGCTTTGCTAATAGGAAGTTTGCTCTTATTCCAATAACAGCCGAAGGTGAACTCATGGACCCTATTCAATGACAAAGTTTAGAAAAAGGAGGGCGTCGCTCAATGTCTAACTTGATACCCGAAGAAGGTGACGGTGGTCTGGTTTGGCTCACACACCAGCTCACGGGAACTGCCATTGCAGTTTGCAAAAAGGTGGACGGCAAATGGTATGTAGCAGAAGATGACGGTTTTAGCGATGAAGTGGGTCCATTCTCAAATCTGGATTCTCTGTGCCGCCATGTGGAAAAAAACAAACTGTTTAGGCCATGGGGTAGTCCCGGGAATTGAGCCTCGCTATTGAAAAATTAAAACAAGTTCTTTCGTTCTATTGAAGCCCAAAGCTGGCGGTATAGCCCTGTGTTCGCTCAAAAAACTGAAACAGCGTATCGGTTTTAACTTCAAGGGCAGTTTCATCATATTTTGCGGCTGGTAAACCAGTGCGCTCGTCATAAAGTCTATCGTAGATGTTTTGACGGAGACCATCGCGTGTACTCTTCTTTTGAAAGATGCCTTGCACACTTTCAATTTTTTGGCTGATCGCATTTAACAGCTCAATCGACGCAGATTTTATCTGTTTAATTTCGTCTTTTGAGAGGTCGTCCTGAACCAGCAGATCGAACACAGGTTTCTGATCAGCGGTCAGTCCCAAGGCCACATGTGCTTGTGCCTCACTCTCCAATCCAGCGCTAAGAAGCATCAACGCCTCAAAAATGGCTTCAATTGTATTTTTGTCTTTTTCTTTATTGTACTCAACAATTATTGCATCAAAGCGTTCTTGAAAGTTAGTCAGAGTGGGATTAGCGGCAATCATTTTGGCGAGACGCTTTTGTAAAACGCTTCGAAGATCTTGCACATCACCTGCTTTTCTATCACTTTTCGCAAACTCCTCACGGAGCCTGTCAAAGTTAACTTTCGAAATGTCAAAAATGCGGTCTTCATCGCTGTCAGCTTGGATCGTTATTGCTTCGGCTACAATTGCATTCAGTTTTTGGATGATGGCTGCCGTATCGGCAGTTGCCTTGTCCTCCTGCAGAGAACTGTAGATATAATTTATAGCCTGATAGTCAGATTTAAAAGTTTCGATACGTTCGAACGTTAGGCAGGCTTTGTACTTCCGGAACACTGCCCGACAGGTGATTTCAAACCCCTTGCGTGTTTCATCGTTCGTGTTGATTAGCTCTTTCGCATCCTGCAGCGCTTTTAGCTTATTAAACCCCGATGCATCTTTCATCCGATCAAGATCATAGCCTTCAGCAGTCAGCAGCTCTCGAGCCAATCCAATCGCTTCAGCGAGTTCGGCCAGAAGTGTTTCGTCTGGGTTTAGAGGATCAACTTGAGGTGGACCACCTTCTATTGTGCCTCCAGACCCTCCAATAGGGTTTCCCCCAGTGTGACCAGCAAAAGTAGCCAGCGCTTTGCGAAGGTTCTTTAGGATACCACAGTAGTCCACAATCAAACCATTATTCTTGCCGTCTTTCACGCGGTTCGCACGCGCGATCGCCTGCATCAAAGTATGTGCCTGTAAGGGCTTGTCGAGATACAGCGTGGAAAGCGATGGGACGTCAAAACCTGTAAGCCACATCGCGCAGACTATCACGATACGAAACGGGTGATCATCGCGTTTAAAGGCCGTCTCTACGTCCAGTCGATTCTCGACCTCCCGCCCTCCGATAATTTCTTTTACTGTGAAGCCATCCTTCATCAGTTTGCGGTGCGGGATTATGTCCAAGCCCCAGTCCGTAAACCTTTTAACTTCGCCCTGTTCATCGCTCACTACGACAGCAATCTCTGTTTCCCGCATCCATTCGATCTGTTGACTGCGAATTACCTTTTCCTGATCGTCTCCAAGGGTTTTCAGTTCAGCCTCAAGCGTATCAATACGCGCCGCCCATGCCGTCTTGATGTAGTCGTGCATTCGAACGGCAGTGATCTTGTCTATCGCGACATACATCGCCTTGCCGCTTTCCCAATTCGTTGAGAAATGCGATGCAAAATCTCGAGCAACATGTTCCAAGCGTGGTTTTGCCGTTACGATGTGGTATTCGCGCTTTAGATCATCCGACAGTTTCGCAGCCACATTGGGGTCGTCAATCTCTGCATCAGCAATCGCCTCTGCCAGCTTGTCGTTCAATCCCTCACCAGATACCTCAAGTTTGTCGCCACGTGCATCGTAAAACAGCGGCAGAGTCGCACCATCAAGGATCGCATCCTGAAAGTCGTAGGTGGAAAGGTATTCGCCAAATACCTTCTTGGTAATTTCATCATTGCCAAACAACGGTGTGCCAGTGAACCCGATGAAGCTGGCATTGGGCAGCCCTTTGCGCATGTTTAGCGCCAGCGTGCCATACTGGGTGCGGTGCGCTTCATCTGTCATAACAATCACGTTGTCACGGTCGGAATAGACACCACCTTCGGCTTGCGCATCCGTGAATTTCTGGATCATCGCAAAGACGACCTTCTTCTGCTTACCCAGCAGATCGCGCAACCCAACGGCTGACCCAGCACGGCAGGGGTCTTTGTCGTTATTAGCCAAGCCAACAGAAGAAAACGTCTTATAAATTTGGTTGTCTAGATCGGTACGGTCAGTCAGCACCACAAAGGTATAATCCCCGCCCAGCTTGCGATGCACCTTCTGCGTGAACAGCGCCATCGAGAAAGACTTACCCGACCCTTGGGTATGCCAAAACACGCCCAGCTTACCCTTGAGGCTCTCCCGCCGTTCTACGGCGTCCACGGCGCGGTTCACGCCAAGATATTGGTGGTTCTTTGCAAGGATCTTTGCTGGGCCAACAGCCGTGTCAGCAAACAGGATGAAATTCTCGAACAGGTCCAGAAACCGCCGCTTGTCGCAGACGATCTTCAACAGCGCCTCCATCGGCAGCATATCATCGCGCTTGTCCGCCTCGTCCAGCTTCATCCAGTCAGCGAAATGTTCATAGTCGGCTGTGATCGAACCCATCTTAGCTTCGCCACCATTACCCAAAATGACCATCGCATTGAAATGGAACAGATGCGGGACCGTGTCTTTGTAATCTGACAGGTTTTCATTATAGGCACGGCGCAGGTCTTTGTCGGGGCGCTTCAGCTCGCAAAACATCAGCGGCAAACCGTTGACGAAGCCGATGATGTCCGCGCGCCGCCTGTGGGCGTATCCGCGTATCCACATTTCGCGCACACACAGGAAATCGTTATTATCGGGCGTATCGTAATCGAACACACGGAGGCGGAGGGTCTTTTGCTCTCCGTCTTGACGGAACTTCACGCGAACGCCGTCGCGGATCAGGTGATATTTATCCTGATTGATCCGGATCAAGGATTGGGAGCCAAAGATGTCGGTGATCTCGCGAAGCGCCTGTTTATAAGCCACATCAGGCAGGCCCGGGTTCAGCTGGACTAAAGCCTCAGACAGATAGCGCGTCAGAACGATGTCTCTGTCAGAGCGCCGCCCAAGCGTACCCTCAGCTCCAAACGTCTCGCTGTTCCACGCCATAACAGATCGCCAACCGTGTGTGTCGCGCAGGTAATCTGCCATCGTGGTCTGGACTAACTGGTCTTCGGTATAATCGTTCATAACAACATCATAAACTCAAACGGGAATTCGTCCATCCATAAGTCGCGGGAGGAGCAGATCGCGGGCGGCAGCAAGTTTCTCAGCTTGGTTCTTTAGAGAGGCCGTTTGATCCATGAGCAAACCCACTTGATTATTAAAGGCAACAAGCAAATCGTTATCAGGTATTGCAAGCAATCTGCTATGTGCGAAATTGCGGTTTAGACCCGGCACCGCAACGTCGGTGTTAATAAAAGTTACATTCTCAAGAGCGTGAAAGGTGAACAGGTCGCTATTTTTAGGTGCCACATAGTATGCAGTATCAATAGGCCAGAAATCATTCCTTGCCCAAAAAACGCTACCGACGTTGCCTTTTCGCCCGATAACGATTGCATTGCCATCTACTAATTTCTTGTTGTGCTTGCCGACAATCCCACTTGAACCGTAAACGTCCACGCCACCCGCAATGCGCGTATCAGCCGTTAACGCTTTTCCATAAACGAATGGGCAGTGTTCCCCTATCGAGCGCAGCTCCCATCCCTCTGGCAGCCCATCAACAAATTTTGCTGTCTCATGGCCGGGAAAGCGGAAATGGACGAACCACTCACGATACAGCAGCCTAGCTGCCTGCTCCAACAACGCAATCCGCCGCCGGTTGTTCTCGATCAGGTCGTCATAGGCAGAAAGGATCGCCGCAATACGTTCTTGGGTGGGCAGGTCGCCGTGATAGGTCACGGTAATTGGCTTAATGATGGTATGAGTGATCAACGGTTGGGCTGCGCCACCTGCGTATCCGTTTAAAGACGCTGTCTTTAACTTGTAGTACCAGTATTTAAGATCGTGGCCGCTTTTTGGGCGCGTCACGATGGTATTGTCTGAAGCCCAAAAAGGTTCTTCAGAGTACTTCACTGAACCACAATAAGCGCCGACGCGGCCCAGTACTATTGATGACGGATGATTAAACTTTGCCGATTTGCCAATTATACCGTTGGAGCCAAAGGCTTGATATGCACCATCATCTGAAAGATCGATTTTCTTACCGTTAAATAAATCGAGTAAATCACCCAACTTTGCTGAGATCATGTTCATACAATCAACTCTTCAAAGTTCTTCGCAATTGTCTCAGCCAACTCAGCCGCTTCGGCATTCAGAACGTCGATCTCAAGATGGATGTCCTTGATGGTCTCCTCAAAATCAAAGTCCTCATCCTCCACCTCTGGTGCTACGCCCACATAGCGCCCCGGCGTCAAACTATAGTCATTGGCGGCTAGTTCCTCTTGTCCCACCAGTTTGACCAGCCCCTCGACATCCCGCAGCTTGCCATCCGGAAAGCGCGACAGCAGCCACTCCGCCTGCCCTTCGAAATATCGCGCCCGTTTCAGCGCACCTGTCACCGTCAGCTGCACATCAGGATCACCCGTCAAGGACATCCGCGCCGCAGCAATCGCCGCTAACAGCTTCTTGCCCTCTGCCGCCTTCTCACCGCCCACAACCGCAGCCTCTTGCGCCTTTTGCGCAAGCTTTGCTAAGTGGTCGATTTTCTTGATCAAAGCCTTTGACTGATTTGCCATCAGTTGCATAGCTTCATGCGTGGCCGTGAGGGTCGCAATGTCGCCGCTTGGTGTGATCAATACAGTGCTTGCTTTAGCAAAGCCCGCCGCATCACTGCGCAACTGTGTAATGCCATCGGTTAGGTCTGTCGTGTCGGCATGTTTGGTAAGATAAGCCTGCGCTGTTTCAAACGCCGCGATCAGGTCATCAAAGTCAGCCGCCTGCGCCTCATCTCGCGCCGTAGCCAGATAGTCCTGCACAAGTGATGCGAAACGGTCTTCTTGCCCGCGGTATAGCCAGACAATCGACGTCAGGTTACGCATCTGCTCTGGCGAGAAGTCAAAAATCTTGCGCGTCACTTTGCGGAATACATTGCGTGCATCCAGCATCAAAACCTTATCGCGCAGATGATCAGGCTTCCCCTTATCCATAAACCAAATTTCGCAAGGCACGGTGCGGGTATAGAAAAAGTTACCCCTGATCGCACACATGACGTCGATGTCGCCAGATTTCACCAAAGCCTCGCGCACCTTGGCCTCTTGTCCGCCAGCCGATGATGCCTGCGACGACATCACAATCCCAGCGCGGCCCGTTTCAGACAGGTAGGCGTGAAAGAATGACATCCAGACATAGTTGCCGTTCGAAATCTTCCCGCCCTTGTTTACCCCCGGCAGACCAAAGGTTAGGCGCGGATCATCCTTCATCTTTTCCGCATCGATTTCGTCAACGTTGAAGGGAGGATTGGCCATCACATAATCAAACGGCCCCTGATCCTTGTGCGGGTCTTCGTAATAGCTGATCGCTTTTTGTATATCGCCATCCAGACCGTGTACGGCGAGGTTCATCTTGGCCAAACGCAGCGTGGTCGGGTTTTTCTCCATTCCGTAGAATGTCAGCTGCTCATTGGGGTTTGCTTTCATAGCCTCTACAAAATGCGCCGACTGCACGAACATACCGCCAGATCCACAGGCCGGATCGATAACTGTTCCACGCTTTGGCTCGATAATGTTGACGATGGTTTCTACGATGCT
>TARA_R110002153_G_scaffold35452_3_pt1 | contig 13554 bp, 12 predicted proteins | sample TARA_R110002153 | Tara Oceans TARA_R110002153 (sample SAMEA4398193) | marine metagenome | biome: Polar Biome; feature: [SRF] surface water layer (ENVO:00010504); material: water (ENVO:00002006), including particulate matter (ENVO:01000060) such as... | depth 5 m
GTTTAACCGCGAACTAGGTAGTTTAAGTGATTTATTGCTGTTACTTGCGCAAACTAAAGCTCTGGCTAATAACAAAGGTGATCGTTGGCAGAATCAAGAATTACCAGCAAAATATTTACAACAAATTCAAGACCATTTTATTCAATTTGGCCATGCTTCAAGCAAAATCTCTCAACTACGTTGGCTTGATTATAATGGACAGGAGATTGTTAGAGTCGACTTTTCTGCTGAGCAAGCCAAGGTAGCAGAGCCAAAAGAGCGACAAAATAAACAAGCACGTTATTATTTTAATCAGGCAATGAAAGTCGCTCCGCCCAACATTTACTTTTCTCCCATCGACCTTAACGTGGAACATAATAAGGTTGTCGAGCCCTATGAACCGAGTATCAGAGCAACGATACAAACTTCCGCTGAAACGCATTTATTTGAAGGTTTACTTATTGTCAATTACCGATTAGACAATCTTCTGGCAGCGATAAAACAGGACAGTATTGCTGAAGCTCAAATCAACATTGTTAATCATCAGGGATATTGGTTGTTAAACCCCCTGCCAGAAAAAGAATGGGGGTTCATGTTGCAGGAACCCCAGCTAAGCTTAAAAAATGAGTCGCCACAATTGTGGCAGTATCAAAGCCAACATCCCGCTGGCGGTGATATTATAATCAACAATCAACTTAGTAGTTTTGTGCCATTAGCAACTTTTTTAGGCTCAAAATTCGGTGCTGATAATAATACTCTAATGTTATATACAATAAGTGATAGTCGCTTTCTTGCAAACGCTCGCAGTAACTCTCTACTTATCGCATTAGGTATTTTTCTAAGCTTAACTTTAGTTGGTTTAACCGTAAACTGGCGAGAATATCGTCATCAAAGTCTGTTAATTGCATTGTCATTAAAACTAAGGGCTGAACAACAGGAATTAAAGCGCGTTAATCAAATATTACTTGAAAACATTGCTCGCCAACAACTGCTACAAGACGAATTAGTCGAAGCGAATAAACTCTCTTCCTTGGGTTTAATGGTAGCCGGTGTTGCTCACGAGCTAAACACCCCAATTGGGGGTGCCATAATGTCGGTATCCAATGCAGAAAACGCCAATGTGCTACTTAAAAAAGCGATGTTAGAAGGCATTACCAAGACCCAATTTAGTGAGGGTGTGGATTCGATTGCTAGTAATCTAAATATGGCAAAAATCAACTTAGATAAAGCAGTCGGCCATATAAAACACTTTAAACGCTTAGCCATTGATAGAGTTAACGAGGATTATATTACATGTTCGTTGGATGTAATCGTCACCGATTTAATCATAAGTTTAGAACCCCGCTTAAAAGCAGTAAAAGTGGCGCTGGTTAACGACATTGAACCTGAACTGCACCTTATCAGCCGGCCTGGCATTATTTCACAAGTGCTGGAAAACCTGATAATCAATAGTCTCAACCACGGATTTGAGTCTGAACAACAAGGTATTATTGCCATCAAAGCGCGCCGACTGCTTGAAGACAAAATTTGTATTACCGTGTCGGACAATGGCTCGGGCATCCCACAGGCCATGCAAAGCGCCCTATTTGAGCCATTTGTTACTAGTGGCAGAAGCAAGGGCAACATTGGTTTGGGTTTATATATGGTCAATCAATGGGTGACAAAACTATTAGCAGGTAAACTGAGTTTTGTTTCTGAACAAAATGGCAGCAGTGAATTTGCCACCCAATTTACTATAATATTACCCATCGATTCGAGCGATAGCCTGACAAGTTAGCAATTACAATTGTCGGCCCAGATTTTACTAAACCGACAGTAAGGGCTATTTAAGCGGCATTTCTGCCCCCCAAGGTGAGGCTAGAGTGCGGTGTCTGTTGAGGTTTCACTCATGACAGATTCGACAGTTTCTTTGGATGGATAACCGTCAGCAATTAAACGTTTAGAGGCCTGAAAAGCCCGTACACCTTGACGCGTAGCCGGCCCTAATATGCCGTCTGGCTTGCCCACATCAAAACCTAAGTCGTTGAGTTTTTGTTGAAACTGTTGCATTTCAAGCAGGGTATATTGGGGTAAGTCTGGTAAATGCTTAGACAGAGGCCCTTTGCCAGCAATTTGATCAGCGAGTTGGCCAACCGCGATGCCATAATATTCTGAGTTATTCCAACGTAAGATGACTTCAAAATTATGATATATCAAAAATGCTGGGCCAGTATGCCCCGCGGGAACCACCAGCGCAGCAGGTAAATCGCTGTTGTTCAGGGCAATATTACCGACTTCGGTAATACCTTTTTCTCGCCAGAAGGATAGCGCTTGAACATTGCTTTTGCCAGCTAACTGATAATCAAAATTGTTCGGAATGAGCACTTCTCTGCCCCAGCGAAAACCTGCCTGCCAGCCTAACGCTTTTAAAAAGTTAGCTGCCGAAGCTAAGGCATCTAACTCACTATTCCACAGATCCATTTTGCCATCACCATCACCGTCACGTGCATAGGTTAAATAGGCGGTCGGCATAAACTGTGTATGGCCCATTGCACCTGCCCACGACCCCACCATATCACTAACAGCCAAGTTTTCTCTTTCGAGTAAACGTAAAGCTTGCATTAACTCAGCAGAAAAGAATTTACTCCGCCGCTCGTCGCAAGCTAAGGTGGTTAAAGAATCAATAATTGGCATCTTACCTTTGTAGTTACCAAAGTTAGTTTCTAGGCCCCAAAATGCCACTAAGTAGTGCCCAGGCACGCCATATTCTTGGGTAAGTTTGGCTAAAAAGTCCTTATGCTTGGCCAGCATTTCGCGCCCTTTATTAATGCGCCAGTCATTGACTCTGGCGGAGAAATAGCCAGGAAAGGTCTGCACAAACTCCGGTTGATTACGATCATATTCAAGAATTTTAGCCAAGTAACGGGCTTGACCTAATATTGTTTCAACCGTATTGGTTGATATGCCCGCACTTAATGCTTTTTGCTGCAAACCGACGACACATTGCGCAAAGCTTTGCGCTTGGGTTTGCTGCTCATTTTCAAGCAAGGGCTCTTGCGCCAGCAATGGGCAAGCTAAAAAATACACGCCCATGGTGCAGCGGGGTAAAAAACAACGAAGAGAAGGAAAACCAAACATAAATACCATAATCACTTTTTTACTATAGCGATATGCTAACTGAAGCGGCCCAAATTAACAGCTCGAAAAATGAAATAAAGTGTAAGCGTATTATGGAAAAACCTTACTAGTGAAGCGTTTAAGCAAAACAAGAGGATTAGCAAGCTTAATCAAAGCGAGCTATTTATAACAAAAATCTACCGCGTTTTTGCCAAAAACGAGCAAAACGATAACTCATTAATGCCCATACACCGCCTGCACTCCAGCCCGCTAAGACATCACTCGGCCAGTGCACCCCCAAATAGATACGACTCAGACCGATCAATAACACTAAAAATAGCGCGCTTGTAATAAACAGAATTTTAATACTGACTCTAATTTGGCTATTAGCAAACATCAAAGCGAGGGTTAAATACACTAAAGCCGACATCATTGAATGGCCACTGGGGAAACTACTGGTATAAACATAACTACCATGTGGCACTAAATCTGGGCGAGGACGTGCAAAACCATATTTTAATAAACTGCTAGACAGCATACCTGTCACAATCACTATGCTAACAAACATGGCCATTTGTCGATGTTGCTGCAAATACAGATATAAGACCGTAAATAGCGTGACAAAGCTAAGTACACCGGTTCCGCCCAAAGCCGTAATGTCGCGCATCAGTTCCTCTAGCCAGTAAGGACCAATGGGGTCGCTTAAGTCCAAGGGATTGCGCAAAGCTAGGATAATATTGCGATCAAATGTCATGGTCTCGCCCGCCAATACACTTAGCGCGAGCTCTATAAATAGCGTCACCAACACGGCCGCCAAAGCAAACCAAAATAGACTGGCTAGGCGCATATCACTTAGTTTATAAGTTACTTTATTCAACTTTTAGCCGCTATGCTGTGCAAAATAAGTCATTAAAGTGAACCTTGTTCAAGAGCATGTAACCACACTTCATTAGCCATAATGTGCTGTCCTGATTGAATATGGTCTAACCAAGTCAGACCAATTAAATGATCAAACTCATGTAAAAAGACCCGAGCAACAAAACCCTCAAAACGGCGATTATGGGAGCGACCATCTAATCCTTGATAATCTACTTCGACCGCATCGGCACGTTGTATTTTCCCCCTTAGTGCGGGAACCGACAAACATCCTTCCCACTCCCAAACTTTTGTTTCACTTTGACTGACAATACGCGGGTTGATGAGCAACAAAGGCTCCATAAAAGGCGCATTGGGATAACGCACATTGGGCCTTGAGGCAATAATCATCATCGCCCTTGAGTCAAATACCTGCGGCGCAGCGATACCAATACCGTTGGCTTCATGCATGGTATTAAGCAAAGCTTCAGCAAAAACTTGCAACTCAGCCCCATTAAATTCGCCCTCTTCCACCTGCCGAGCTGGTGTACGTAGTATCACTTCCCCAATTTGCGCAATTTTCATCATTTACCTCAAGACTCCTATTTGTCACTTTTACTCTTGCTCGTATCTCGTATCTCGTATCTCGTATCTCGTATCTCGTATCTAAAAATCTTAACTAATCAATTGCAACTCTGCCAATTCCCGGTACAAACTATTGCTCTGCACCAGTTCTTGGTGAGTGCCGATGGCTATTATTTTTCCTTTATCCATTACCACTATCCTATCTGCATTAATGACAGTAGACAGCCGATGGGCAATAATAATCGTGGTTTTGTCCTTCATCAACTCATCCAGTGCCAACTTCACTTTTACTTCATTGGCTGCGTCTAATGCACTGGTGGCTTCGTCCAATAACAAAATGGGTCGGTCTGCTAATATCGCCCGAGCAATAGCAATACGTTGTTTCTGTCCGCCCGATAAACGCACTCCACGTTCCCCTAATTGCGTCTCATATCCCTCACTAAATTCACTGACAAACTCGTCTGCCCTTGCAGCTTTAGCCGCGGCAATGACATCATCCTTACTCGCATTCGGACGACCATAGGCAATATTGTCGAATACACTGCAAGCAAAAATAACCGACTCTTGCGAAACCAACGCGAATTGTTGTCGCAGTTGATTGATATCTAGCTGGGCAATAGGTAATGAATCGAGGGTTATTTGCCCTTGTTGCACATCATAAAAGCGCAATAACAATTGAAAAAGGGTTGATTTACCCGCCCCACTAGGTCCGACTAGCGCAATTCGCTCGCCAGCATTGATGCTTAAATTAAGTTCTGTCAGTACCGGTGTTTCATCTACAGTGGGATAGTAAAATGAAACCTGTTCAAGTTTTAATTCTCCTCTGACCTTGCTAGATATTAATATTGGTTCGGCTTGAGTTTGCACTGTACTGTCGGTTTGCAATAGCTCCATCAGACGTTCACTGGCCCCGGCCGCTTTTTGTATTTCACCAATAACTTCACTGATGGTCGCGACACTGCCACCTGCCATTACCGCATAAAACATGAAAGCGGTTAACTCACCCGCGGTTAATTCACTATTAAGCACTAATTGCGCACCCAGCCAAGCCACCAAGGTGATGGCTAAGAGACTGATGCCCATAATACTCGCAATCATCAAGGCACGAAATTGGATGCGTTTTCTGGCCGCTTCCATTACGCCATCGATGCGACTAAAAAAACGTTGTTTATCGATTTGCTCATGAGTATAAGCTTGTACCGTTTGGATCTCATGTAAACTTTCATCAATATAAGCCCCAACATCGGCTACTCTGTCTTGGCTATTGCGAGCATACACTCTGACTTTGGCACCAAAAATCCGAATAGGAAATAACACCACAGGCACGGCAATCAGTACATAAAGCGTTAACATATGACTGGTTAACATCATTAAAATTAATGAACCAATAAAGGTTACAATTGCACGCAGCGCCATAGACAATCCCATGCCGACAACAGATTGCAATACTGTGGTGTCAGAGGTAAACCGCGATATAACCTCACCGGTCCGAGTTGCCGCAAAAAATGATGGGGACAAGGTTAATAGATGGGAATAAACATTTTGTCGAATATCAGCACTCACTCGCTCACCCAGCCAGATCATGTAATAAAAACGAAAATAAGTAGCAAAACTCCCCACCAGACCAATACCAATGACCACTAAGACAAGCTGATTAAGTCGTTGTGCGTTATTTGCCACAAAACCTTGGTCAACCACATACTTGACGCCTTGGCCCAGAACTAACCAAGACATAGCACCCACAATGAGGGCCAACATGGCAAAAGTGACTTGTCGCTTATAAGGGCCTAATTGACCAAATAACCATAACATGAGTGCTTTAGTTGAGTGTTTTTTCACAGAAAAATTTACCTAAACTGATTTGGTGCTAGTGTAACTACTTTAACGTGAATTGAAGTTAATTAGGCCCTTGATATAACATTTTAAGTGCTTCAATTTGTGTCGTACCCATTAGTACCTAGAGATTAATAGAGTAAGTTTTGGACAATTCAATTAATTTGCTTATGATAAGACTCAAAATAATCAGTCAGAGCTCAACCAATATGTTGTTTTCACAAAAGCCTAAGCTCAGATTATTACTGTGTTGCTTAAGTCTGTTATTGCCGATTAAAAGTCAAGCACAAGAGCCCCGCTTACAAGTTGTCACTGAGTTATCTCCACCCGAGCAAACCATCATTGATGGTAAGGCAGCTGGAACAGCCACAGCAAAAGTGCAAGAGATTCTAGATAAGGCTGAATTAAGCGCAAGCATCGAAATTTTCCCTTGGGCTAGAGCCTACAAAAAAGCAGTAACTGAGCCCAATACCCTGATATATTCCATTGCTAAGAGTGAGCAAAGAGAACCATTGTTTTACTGGTTAACCCCTGTGACAGAATATAAATTTGGCTGGGTCAGTTTACGCGACAGATCTGATATCCAAATTAATAAACCAGAGGATGCCAAAAAATATAGAATAGTAGTCCAGCGAGATGACATAGCGCATATTTGGTTGTTAGGCCATGGGTTTGTTGAAGATAAACATTTTATCACTTGCTCGGATATTGGCTGTTCATGGCAGTTGTTACTTAATAGGAATGTCGATCTTGTGATTGAATCTCCAGATTTTATTGCAAGCATGCTGCAACAATTCAACCGACCTTTAGACATGGCTAAATTCATTGCCCCCATCCCTGAACTGGAAATCACCGCTTATCTTGCTGCCAATAAAAATATTGACCCCATAATCTTAAATAAACTCAAAGTTGCGATTGCGGCGCTTTGAGACTGAGTAAGAGACTAATAGTTAGAGCTTTTTGTGCTTGATAACTCCCTATCTAAGGAGCTTTTACCCGATCCAACAAGTCATTCGCTTGAATCATGGTTTATCCGCAGCCAAGTTTGCATGCCACAGTTTGCACAAATCAAAGTCAATACACTGCCCCACAACCAATCTTGCAAGGTAATAGATAGGGGCCAATGTTCAATGATACTGTAATTGGTTAAATTATAAGTTCCGTAGGCAATTAAGCCCAATACAAAGCCTTTAAGGCTGGCCTGCAAGATTTTAATCGATGGCACTATGGTTAAATAAATAATACCTGCAGGGTAAAGCAAATAAAAAGTAAACCATGGCCATATGGGAATATCTCGGCGCATCAAATAACCAATTTGTTGCTGATAGCTGTCTTTGGCAATTAAACTTAACCACACACCATCCATCAGCAATAAAACCAGTAAAACACTTAGATAAGTAAAAATAACTTTCTTATACATAAGGATAAGGCTAGTCGAGTAATGATGTTCTAACATAACTGATTAAACACAAACTTGGAACATGATGAGCTAAGATCCAAACTAAGACACCGCGACCTGCGTTAACTCATAGTTTCAAATAAATGCTGAATTACAATGGATGTTTTTTAAGCCAAACAGCTCTATACTTTTGACTCATTACTTTTTACATTGTGAGCAACATGGAAACACCTGCTACCACTATTCAACTAGTAAAACGCATTGACCAGATTTTAAAGCTGCTTTTGTTAGTGGGTGGGATATTAATTGTATTTTTACTGTTTAATTACCCCAATTTAATCGTCACTTTTATCATCTTGGGGGTCGTTCTTTGTGCAGGCTTCTATCTTCCGCGCCATATTAGTTGGCAAATAAGAGAACAAAGAGCCCTCCAAGCTAAAACTCAAGAGCTAGAAAAATGGGGATTCGCCAGTAGAGATAGAGAAGGCCCTTGGATTAATTATATTGACTATCCCTTGCTTTATAAAAGCCCTATTGCCATAGACAAATATTTTTACAGTGACTGGCTGGTTATCGAAAATGGCAATATCATTGTTAATCCTGGCGCCAATACTTATGACAAAGAGGCTGGCACAGTTAGCTATAATATTCAGAGTCCACGCACCTATGCTTGGGATGGCTGTACACCCAAACGGTTATTTTATTGGTTTGCCCTAATTGGTACCCCAGATTGGTGGCATAAAGAGCTTAAAATACAAAAATTGACAAGCTCTGGGCAAATTATCGAGAAAACTGTTTTCTGGCAGATCGCCTTACACGCGAGTTTAGTCCATGACGCTCTTTATCAATACCTAGACAATATTCCCATTGCTAAGCAAGAAGTAGATAGGCTGTTCTACTCCATGTTACTTGAAGCACAAGTACCCCATTTAATCGCTAACATTTATTTATTTGCTGTGGTCAAATTTGGAGCAAACGATGTGGGTGCTAATGAATCAAAACAAAACTCAGCTTTGAGCTGTGCTACATTTAAAAATATCATAGATAAATCTTAATCTTTTTTAAGTTGTCATATCGGAGTAGTAATGCAATTTAACGGCACCATTCGTAAAATGCGTGTGACGGCACAGCCCTCGCAGACCGCGCAATATATCCTTCCTATCGGTGATAAGGAAGTTCCAATGAATGCATTGATTGGACAAGAGCTCACCGTCAACTTTATGGATAGGATTCTGTGTGTACATTGCGGAACAAAAACCAAAACAAGTTTTAATCAGGGTTATTGCTATCGATGTTTAACTCGCTTAGCACAATGTGATAGTTGCATTATCAAACCTGAGTTATGTCATTATGATGCAGGAACCTGTCGAGAGCCCTCTTGGGGTGAAACCCATTGTTTACAAGATCATTTTGTGTATCTGGCTAACACAGGCACAGTTAAAGTTGGCATTACACGTCAGGTCAGTTCTGGGGTTTCTAGCCGCTGGTTGGACCAAGGTGCAAGCCAAGCTGTGGCTATACTACGTGTGCAAAACCGTTTGATCAGCGGATTAGTAGAAAGTGCTATGAAGGCTCATATAGCCGATAAAACTAATTGGCGAACCATGTTGAAAGCCGAACCAGACAAAGTTGACTTGATGGCCCTTAAACAAACACTAATAGCCAAAGTTGAAGAAGAACTTGATGATATTCAACAAGAATACGGTTTGCAGGCCATTCATTTTATCGACCACGATGGAGTTGATATTTCGTATCCCGTTGAGCGTTACCCCGACAAAGTAAAATCAATTAACTTAGATAAGGAAGGCAGTTTCACCGGGACATTGCAGGGTATAAAGGGCCAATACCTATTATTAGATGGTGACCGAGTTATTAACCTGCGCAAATATAGTGGTTATGACTTAAAGATCGAATGTTAACTAAATTACCTTGTATTTACGAAAATTCAAAACAACAGGGTAAGCTATAGACATTGGTATTTTGTTTGTCTTGATAAAATAAATAACAGATTTTTAACCTATATTTGTATTTATAAGCTCACGCTATGGATTTTGTGAAAAATTTAATTTCAATGAAATAAGCTATTTAGTCGATATCATCGTAAAGAACGCGTTAATACATTGATTGTTTAATTTTAATATTGACGGCTGAACTTGCTAATATAAAACCATCATTTTGGAGTGTTTAACTCATGCAATATCCTTGGATTTCACAAGCCCATACGACCTTTAGATATGTCCTCGTTATTCAGTGGTTAGTGTCTATTGGCATTGCTGCATTTTTTGGCAACTGGCTCGAACCACTCGTTATTGGTACCTTTATTTTAGTGGTCCCATTTTTCTTGAGTCTGAAGTTTCCTGAAGAAGCCATTAGCCGACATGCTGTAGGGGTTGGCGTACAGCTATTTACAGCGCTGCATCTTCAACAAACCTATGGCATGACCGAGATGCATTTTGAAATATTCGCGCTATTGGCGTTTTTATCCTTCTACCGCGATTGGAAGGTAATAGCCTCCAGTACCGCAGTGGTTGCCATTCACCATATCCTTTTCTTTGTTTTACAATCCAATACGCAAGGCATCTATATATTCGAAGAGGATCGTGTTGAGTTCTACATTCTTGTAATCCATGCAGTCTTCGCCCTAATTGAAGGCGGGGTTCTGATGTATATGGCGATAAAAATCAATGCTGAAGGGCGTTCTGCTTTCCTATTATCAAAAAGTGTTAGCAGCATAATGCAGAACAAAGACTATTTGGATTTTAGGGCTTCAGAGCTCAATAGTGGAGATGACCTGAAGGAATTTAATCAACTTATTAGTGCGATTAAAGTGTTGGTAGGTCAGTCTAAAGACTTAAGTGAAAATGCGGTAGAAATTACTAATAAGGTTCAAGCCTCTTCGCTTGAATTGTCTAATTCATACGACAACAGCGTGTATCAGATTGGCAATATTAATAATTCAATTCAAGACGTTGTTCGCGCTATCAATTCGATTACCTCCTTATCGGAACAAGCCAATATGTTGTCCACAGAGGCCGAGAAGAAGACGGCTGATACTGCAAAAAATGTAACTGAATCAGGTAAAGGTATTGAGACTTTGCGTGATACGCTCACATTAGCGTCAGCTACTATTCAAGAATTAAGCTTAAAATGTCAAAATATTTCAACCGTGATGCAATCAATAAAATCTGTAGCCGAACAAACCAATTTATTGGCCTTAAATGCTGCGATCGAGTCTGCGAGGGCGGGTGAGCATGGACGCGGATTTGCGGTGGTTGCAGATGAAGTAAGACAACTAGCCATTAAATCCAAAGAAAGCGCTGAAGAAATTGAAGCCATTACTGCAACACTCATTAGCAGTGCCAGCAACTCAGTTACTCAAATGAATAACTGTGTCACTATGGTTGATACTTCAGTTGGAGAATCCTCTAAAAATGCAACGGTTATGGGCGAAATAGTAAAAGCTATAGGAGAAGTGAGCACCAACTCGCAACAGATCGCGATGGCGTCGAAACAACAATTTACTTTATCTAATACTATTTCAGATGCAGCGCAACAGTTGAATAGCTTATCTAAAGAAGAGTCTAAGCATATGATTTCGGTCAAACACGAAGTGGTCTCGTTACACGATATGTGCGTGGCTTTACTCAAGCAAATCAGTCAATTTAAAGTATGAAATTGGGGCTTTGGTTTGGTTTGGCTCTATGGTTGACAGCCGTTTTTGCCCTGCTTAAAATTGCTGACGCAGCTAAACTTAGCCCCTTTGACCCCAATCAGTCGCTTATCATGCAGAGCATGGAGTTGAATTTTGAACCTCGCTTAAGTGCGACGCTTAAACCGGTAGAAGCTGATTTAGCCAATAAGGTCATTCACATTCGCTCAGGCGAATGTGTATGTGAATCTTTAGCCGAAAAGCACAGCAGTGAATTATCCAATAACTTAGCTAAACTAGGTTTTAAAAGTGAGGAGATTAACCTCGATGCCCTGCCAGAATTAGCAAAGTTTATACCGTCCACACCCGCAGTGTTGGTTTTCAACCATGAGCAGAAACTTCTCTATCTGGGCCCTTACTCTGAGGGTTTGGGCTGTTTCACCAATTCTAGCTTGTCACAAAAAATCATTAAACTAAGTCAATCACGCTACTTTGGCGCCCAGATCAACGCCGATGTAGAGGGCTGTTATTGTACCAACAAAATTTCCGTCACTAGTTGATAGGATTCAAACTTCTTCACCACCGTAGCGGGCAGCCAGTTCATCTAATTCAGAGCAAGTGTAATCAAAACCACGGCCATCAAATAGGTAGCTTATCTGCACTGTATGACTTGTTTTGGCTAAACTAGCCTTAACTTGCACGTTCCCCGAAGAGGATGACCAGTGGGTCAATTCATTTAAAAATCGATTAGCTATCTGCCCATCGTTGAATCGATACTGCAATTCGTTTTTCAAACCAAGTCCTTGCTTTTCTTTTGCTACATTAATGATAGTGATATCAGTTTGTAGACTAATTATTATTGTTCTTTGACAAAATCTAAACCACCACAAATCGCCGCTACCTGCGCCACAATACAATTTTCAGCATCCACTTTAGGACTGTCTGGATAGACCTCTGTCGTTGTTGTGTAACTTGCATTAGTTAAGCTTGCGCATAAACCCAACTTTTTGAGTGGATAATTGATCACGCCTTTTTGTTCCATTGGCGAACCAATAATCATGCCCTGTTCATCGCATGGTGCAATATGAGTTACTTGTTCTACTGCAGCAATAATGGCGCTTTGCAATGCCTCACACGGGTTGAGAGTGTCCCCTACCGTATAAAAACCATCTGGTATATCCCAACTACGCTGCTCAATCGCGTCTCGAGCTGCTAACGCTGGACGAAATTCGCTGTTATCGCTATCCGTGGTTTCATGCAGGTCAATGTGCAGCAACACATTTAATCCCTCAGTCAAACTGAGTAAATTGGCCGCTTCAGGGGCTGGACTATCAGCGTAGAAAGAGCGATTAGGATCGATTGCTAAAGGATTCCACCTATTAATGGTCTCGTAGCCCCACGGACTAACACAGGGAACAATAATAAAGTTAAAGTCCTCAACATAGTCTTGCGCCTTTGTTTGAGCAAACCGCAAGGCACCATGAACGCCACTGGTTTCATAGCCATGTACACCACCGGTAATTAATACGATGGGATTATTGTCGTCCCACTGAGTACTGGTCAGCGCAATAAGAGGATATGTATCTTGTTCATACTCGAGTTCTCCGTATTGCTGGGTCTTAAATATGCCTGAGGCTGCCATAGCAGTAATGGGGGCTAGAACATCGTTTGCGTAAGAGCGCTGCACTTTTTGCGCAGACAACCACTGGGCTTTTTCTTTAGCTCCCCACTTGTGCCCAGGTGTACCGATCGGATATGGACTTTCTAATTGCATGTAATACCTCCAGTCTGATTTAGTCAGTTATATTAAGCCTCAATTAAACCCCTTACGCTCACCATTTTCATTCAGCCCAACAGCCGATGTTTTCTCTTAGTGATTGCCACTAATTTTCATCAGATGCTCGATGATGGGCAAATTTGCTTGAGGAAATTCATAGTTATTTAACTCATCAATATTAACCCATTGAGCAAGCTGATTTTCCTGCGGACTCGGCTCACCTAAAAACTGCTCAACCAAACGAACATCTAGCTTGACCTTTTTATCACCGTAGTCATGTTCGATGACCATTAGAGCTTGTTGCTCAAGTACGTTGATATTCACCTCTTCTAGGAGTTCTCGGCATAAAGCCTGCTCAATACTTTCCTGTTGTTCACGCTT
>TARA_R110002153_G_scaffold102056_2_pt1 | contig 13506 bp, 19 predicted proteins | sample TARA_R110002153 | Tara Oceans TARA_R110002153 (sample SAMEA4398193) | marine metagenome | biome: Polar Biome; feature: [SRF] surface water layer (ENVO:00010504); material: water (ENVO:00002006), including particulate matter (ENVO:01000060) such as... | depth 5 m
GAAGTTGATTTGGTCGGTCATGCTTGGTTTTTCAAGCGGGAATGGTTAAAATACCTTTGGCAAGAAAAGCCCGTAACTTGGGATAATGGTGAAGACATTCAGTTTGGTTTTATGGCAAAAGTTCATGGCGGCATCTCGACTTATTGCCCACCACACCCCCCAGATGATAGAAGCCTTCACGGCTCTGTGCTTGGGAATGAGTTGGGGATTGATAACAAAGCGACCTCCACTAACTCTGCTGTTTCACATCAGCAATTCTTTTCAGAAAGAGATAGGTGCGTGCAGGAAGGCTTAAAGCGAGGCTGGAAAACAGTAAGGAACATCAAATTATGAAAGATTTTAGCGGTGCATTCAACTATATTTTGAACAAGATCAAAAATAGAGAAAACTTTGCCTTTACAAGATTTTCAGATGGAGAATTATTTATTTTACAAAACAAAACTCTTGTTTTAGCGGATAATCATTACATAACTGGAGATATCAAAGGTCGCAATCGCTACACAAAAGAGGAGCACAAGGAGTTCTATCCTGAACAACATCAACAATACAGAGACAAGTTGATTGAAACATTTAAGCATAATCAAGACAATTATTTCAAAGGAATTTGTACATCTACAGATGGACATGTCGGAAAAGAAAACTTTGATTGGATGGTAGATTTTCATGGCGGTGATCATGGCAATCTAACTTTTGCTAACTTGCTGATTAATGCGAACTACTCTCGTTTTGTTGAAGAGATGATACCGCTTTTTATGGATAGAGAGATATTATATGTGGTTAATGAAATGGCTGATATATCAAAGCTTCCATTTGAGATCTCAAAGAAGTTTGAGATTGGCTCCAACTGTATGATAAACAATTGTGATACTGCTGAGAAGGTAAGAGATTACATTAGAGAGACTGACACAAAAGATGCCATAGTTTTATGCGCAGCCGCCAGCTTGTCTAATTTTATTATCTATGATGGCTTCCGTGACAACCAAGAGAATACTTTCTTAGATATTGGATCCTGTCTCAATCCTCTACTCGGACTAGAAGGCTGGAAGCACACCAGAGGATACCTAACTGGCTATTGGTTAAATTCAGGGAGCCCGTTCCAGCGTCAGGTGGACCTATGGAGTTAGTAAAAAATAGTTACCTATACTGGGAGTTCATAAGAAATTTAAGAAACCTAGACGGAGTTAGGGAAGGCTTTATACAACAAAAAATAATTGAACCTTCCATACACGAAGAATACATGAAACAATTTTCTAATTGTTTTTACATTTGCCTTCAGAATAACAAACCAGCAGGTTTTATTGGTGTTATAGGTGATGATATAAGAGTTGCGACTCACCCTGATTTTCAAGGAAAAGGAGTGGGTTCTTTTATGGTGAAAGAAATACGCAAAATGTATCCCACCGCGCTTGCGAAAGTAAAAATAGAAAACAATGAGAGTCTCACACTCTTTAAAAAATGTGGTTTTAAAATAAAGTATTATTTATTGGAGCAAATTTGAGACACAACCCATATAAGATAGTAAAAATGTTTGAAGAGACAGTGGCTGATTACTGCGGCTCAAAATATGCAGTTTCAACTGATAACTGTACAGATGCGATACTTCTATGCTGTGAATATTTAAAGGTAAAAGAAGTAACAATTCCATCCAAAACATATTTATCTGTACCGCAGTCAATAATGCACGCAGGCGGAACCGTAAAATTTAAAGATCACCACTGGAAAGGAATTTATCAGTTAGAGCCGTATCCAATTTGGGATGCTGCTAAGCGCTTCACAAGCAACATGTATATTCCCGACTCTTTTATGTGCTTGTCGTTTCACATTAAAAAGCATTTAAAAATTGGCAAGGGCGGCATGATTTTGACAGATGATGCTGATGCCGCAGCGTGGTTTAGAAAAGGAAGGTATGAAGGCAGGGGCGAAGTTGTGTATCACGAAGATAATATTGAAATAAATGGCTGGAATGCTTATATGACTCCAGAACAAGCCGCAAGAGGCTTAATGCTGATGCAGAATTACCCAGAACACACCGAAGATCTTCCTGAATATCCATCTTACAGAGACTTGAGAGAATTCGATCTTTTTAAAAATTGTAAAATAGCATGAAAGTGGCTATTAATCAATCAAATTATATTTCTTGGAAAGGATATTTTGACATGATCAGGACTGTCGATTTATTCATTTTATATGATGATGTACAGTATACAAGAAGAGACTGGAGAAATAGAAATAAGATTAAAACTCCTAATGGTTTAAAATGGCTAACAATACCTGTTAATGTAAAGGGGAGATATCATCAAAAAATAAAAGAAACAACTATTAGCGACAAAAGCTGGAATTCTAGCCACCTTAAAATATTGAAAGCAACTTATTCTAAAGCTTCACATTTTAAAGAAGTTTTCCCGATGGTTGAAGAGTTATACATGACAGCCAACTATGAAACAATATCAGAAATTAATTTTCATTTTATTTCTAGAATTTGTCAATACTTGAATATTGATACTAAAATTGTTTTTTCAAGTAATTACGATTTAACAGAGCAAAGAAAAAATGAAAGATTGATAGATATTTGTAAACAAGCTGGAGCTACAGAGTATATATCTGGACCATTGGCTAAAGATTATATCGCAAGAGATGATTTCGAATCTTCAAATATTAAAATAACTTGGATGGACTACGAAGGATATCCAGAGTATCCCCAGTTATATGGCGAATTTGTCCACAAAGTGAGTATTTTAGATGTACTATTTAATTGTGGAAAAAAAACAATAAATTTAATTCAGCAAAATGCTGTTAACAATAGGAAAAAAAATGACATGTGACTCAAATAAATATACTTTTAGAGATGGCTTAACTTCTCAATTTCCGTCTCAATTAATTTTAGATATTACGGAAATTTGTAACCTTGCTTGTGTGCATTGCCCACACCCGGTATTTAAAAAATCAAAATATTATGCAAAGAGGCATCTTGAGCCCACCCTTAACCAGAAGATGGTTCATGAGGTGAGGGACGATTCGGAAGGTGATTGCAAATATATTCGTTATACTAGTAACGGAGAACCTCTTATCCACCCAGAGGGGTACAAGATGGTAAAATATGCAGTTGATAATTCAGGCACATTTGTCTGTTTGACCACCAACGGAACAATAATGAGGGAGAAAAAGACTAGACAACTTTTGGATTCTGGAATTCACATGATAGATATCAGTCTTGATGCATATTTGCCGAAAACATACTCAAAGATAAGAGTCGGTGGCAACTTGGAAAAAACAAGAGCCAATGTTTTAAGACTAATCGAATGGGCACGTAGAGATAACTTGGGTACTAAAATAATTGTTAGCTTTGTAGAACAAAAAGAGAATACTGATGAAATAGAAGAATTTACAAAATATTGGACTGAACAGGGTGCCACAAAAGTTATTATTAGGAGGCTGCATTCGGCTGCTGGTGCTGTCGAGAGTATCGCAAAAAAAATGCACGATGATCATAAACATGAGCAGAGATATCCGTGTTTATATCCCTGGGAAAGATTAACTTTGGATCCAAAAGGACACCTATCTTTTTGTCCTACCGATTGGAAATATAAATCAACTTTTTCAGATTTTAGAGACACCACTATCAAAGAAGCTTGGCAAGGCACTTTTCTTAAGAAACTAAGAGAAGCACATGTACTTAACAATTTTAGTTGCCACAGCTTTTGTGGGCAGTGCCCAGATTGGAAGCAGACAAGGTGGCCCGGTGAAGGCGAAAGATACGCAAACATAGTAGAACAACTAAAAAAAGAAACATAATGAGAGCTTATGTATTTTATACCGATAATATATTAGATTGTGTTGAAGTGTTGAAAAAAAGCACTGACCAAATTGATGATCTTGAAATTGTGCTAATCAAAGGGGAATCAAATCATAGTGCAGATCTAGCAGGCGCAACTCATGATCCGCAATATATGAAATTAATGTTGTCTCGTTGGCAAAAATTACCCGATATTATTCGTGATAATGGCGGATCTAAAATACTATTTATTGATGCTGATATTGTATTTAATGAGTATCAAAAAGATTTTGTTAAAAGTATTGATTGTTATTTACAACATAATGATATTGTTACACAATTTGATACAAATAGCGGTATGTCTGCTTCTATTAATATGGGCTTTTTGGGTATCAAATGTAATGACACATCACTAAACTTATTTTCAAAGTTTAGTGATATATTGTCGAATGTTGAGAATCCAGTAGCTGGATTCCCTCAAACACAATTCAACGACTATCTTAAATTTGATAATAAAAATCCATTAAACTTTAAAGTGTTACCACAGAACTATGGATACCTTGTGGAGAACTGCTATTTTTATCATGCAATTGGTTGTGGAGGAAATCAAAACAAAATTAATGCAATGAACTGCGCCCTAAAAACTTTTAAATCTAATAACTGAGAGATAATAATGCAACAAGATAAAATAGCTTTTATTGTAAATACAATAAGCAAAAATAATGATATTTGGAAATGTTTTTTTGATAGTATAAAACAGTATACTACTCCAACCCTATTTAATAAAAAATATATTTTTCTTGATGATGATTTATCAAAAATATCAAACGAATACCAAATTTGTAAATATAATCCAAAGCTAACGTACAAACAACAATTTTGCTCTTGTATTAAAGAGGTTGAAGAAGAGTATTGCATCTACGTCTCCGAGGACTATGTTTTATGCGACAATGTTGATGAACAAAGAATCAAAGAGTTTAAGAAAATCTTGAGAGAAAACCCATCGCTCTCATTTATCAGACTTATGAGAGGTGGTGTCTATGATGGACCCTTTGAAAAACATTCAGACAACCTCTACTATGTGCCACAAAATAAGGAATATTTTTATACAAATCAGGCTGCCCTCTGGAGAACTGAAGACTTAAAAAAGATTCACGATTTAGGTCCTGATTTGCATATCGCAAATAAAGATTGGCAGAACTCTTTTGAGTATCAAGCAACTAAGATCTGTAATGAACTAAACATACAAGGGCTTTTCTGTTATTATGGAGAGAACAAGAGAGGAATATATCATTATGATTCATCAATTTTTCCACACATCTCGACTGCTTTGGTCAAGGGTAAATGGAATATGAGTGAATACCCTATCGAGATGGGCAAACTTGTTAAACAATATAATATAGATTTAATGAAGCGAGGATGGGTATAATGCTCATACTAGAAGATCTGACAGCGGAAATACCTGATACAAATTCTTACCACTGGAATTTAAAACAATATTCCTCAGATGACCAAAAAAATGTATTGATGTATGGTTATGATTCTAGTGCAAATACACAATTTCACAAGTTGACAGATGGTTATAGAAAAATTTATTTTAATAATTGGTCCCCCTGTGAGTTTGCTCAAGCAAGAGACCATAATGGATTAACACCTTTAAATTATGATGATAAATTTGATATAATCTACTCTATCTGTCCTTTTTCTGTTGATTGGTTGAATGATATTCAACAAGCAAAAAAGTATAGATACATCTTTTACCCTTTTGAAAAAAGTTTGATACCCAAACCTCAAGATAAAAAATATGATGTAATATATCATGGTGGCATACACGGTAAAGAACATATTTCAGCGCTACAGGTAATGAAAGAATACAATTATCGTTACTGCACAATGACCCGTGGAATTAACAATTTAACTAGACATTTCTTACCAATGGCAACCAATACAAATTTAACTTTTAGAGACAAGATTAACTTGGTGGCTCAATCAAAAATTTCTATATGTTACAATATAGTTCATGTGATGCCTGAACAAGTAAGTAGAATTTTAGACCGACCGAGACATCTGGAAAATAAAGCTTTTTCAACAGTTAATAATGGCTGGGATGCGATGCCGCAGTTTAAAACTAGAGTTCACGAGGCTGCAATATCTAAAACTTTAAATTTGGTCCGTCGTGATAATTGGAACGTCATAGAAGACTTTTATGAACCTGACAAAGAGTTTGTTTATTTTGATGATGAAGCAGACCTATCAAAAAAAATAGATTGTATTCTTGCCAATTGGGGCGATTATCAAGTTGTAATTGAAAATGCATTTAACAAATCTTTAAATTATACAACTGAAAAGTTTATTTCAAAAATACAGGAGGACATGGACAATGATTTGTAGATCTTGTGATTCAACAAGCTTATCATCTATTTTAGATCTCGGGGTGCAACCTTGGTGCAATGATTTTTTAAGCGAAGATAGGGTGGGAAAAGAAAATGCTTATCCTTTAAATCTAATGCATTGTGATGATTGCGGGCTTCTGCAATTAAGCCACACGGTCGCTAAAGAAACAATGTTTGGAGATCACGCCTACTTGTCCGGCATGACTACAACTTTAATTAATCATTTTTATGAAGTAGCTTCTGAGAATGTAGAGCAATTTAATATAAAGAGAGACGATTTAGTCGTTGATATCGGTGGCAATGATGGAAGTCAGTTGCAGCAATATAGAAAAGCTGGAATAGACAATGTGCTAAATATCGAGTGCGCCAAGCGTGTCTCAGAGGTATCAAGAAAAAACGGAATCAGAACAATAACCGAATACTTTAATAAAGAAAGTGTTAAAGAACATATTGGTAAAAAGTCTGTAAAATTATATAATGCGTCTGGAGTCTTTTTTCATCTAGAAGAACTTCACAGTGTAATAGACGGTATACAATTCTCTCTCAGAGACGATGGTGTTTTGATAGTTCAATTTATGTACGCCGGTACAATGATAGAGAAGTTAAATTTTGATACAATTTATCACGAGCACCTCTTATATTACACTGTTTCTAGTCTAGAAAAGCTCTTATCTAGATATGACTTGACAATCTTTGATGCCTACTACTCGGAAATTCACAGTGGTTCTATCATAGCAAAAATAACCCATACCGGTGGAGAACTAGACAGCAAGACAGCAAGGTTCTTAGATCTTTGGGAGAAAGATAAAAAATATACAGTAGAAGCTTTTAAGAAATTTTCTGAAAAAATTCAACAAAGAAAAGATGATTTAAGAAACTTTCTTACTAATTTGAAGAAAGATGACAAAACAATATATGCTTACGGCGCTCCAGCCAAGGGAAACACCTTGTTAAATTATTTCAATATTGATCATTCTTTGATCGACAAGGCAGTTGAGATTAACGAGATGAAGATAGGAAATTATTTACCCGGTTCGCACATACCAATCACACGAGAATCCGAAGACGACTTGCCAGATTACTATCTCTTGTTGTCTCATAACTTTGAAGAAGAGATTATTAAGAGAAATGAAGATATTATAGCCAGCGGTGTTAAGTTCATAGTTCCATTTCCAAACATCAAGGTAATCAAATGAATACTGAAGAGTTAAAATTTTTGAAAACAATTGGATTATTTAAGCACCTATCTGCGGGGGTTGTAGATGTTCCAAAACAATGCACTTCAATAAAGATTGATGTCGGCTTAGCAGGAGAAGCACCGAACTCGGCGATTTGGCTAAACGAAACAACAGATAGATTTGTTATTGGTATAGAGCCTATTGCTTATCACTGGAAAATGTTAAAAAATTTAGAAACAGCAAATAGCAAGAGAGAATATCCAAAGAATTTTAGATTCATACAGTTAGATAAAGGTATTATCGAATTTAATAGGCAAGAGATTTCAAAAATAGATAGTAGGTTCAGTGGCTTACATTGTGCTATAGACGATGTGTCGGGTAAACAAAATTTTAAAAACTTTTATCAAATGGATAGAGATGAGGGAGCTTCTGGTTCTTCAAGCTTGTTGAAACCAAGCGAGCATCATCCACATTTTATTGAGAATATTATAGAAGTTCCTGTTATAAGTCTGGAATATCTACTCGAATTTATCGATTGGAACAGGTTTCCATTTATAGAACATATCAAAACTGATTGCGAAGGTAAAGATTACGATGTGGTAAGAAGTATTGGAAAACATTTAGATAAAATCTTATATATCACAAGTGAAATGACAAACAATACTCACCATTGGCATGAGTCTTGTAGCCAAGAAGAATTTATAAAATGGATGTACAATAGGGGCTTTAGACATAAGCGCTATGGTGGCGATGTATGTTTTATTAATAACAGATTGGATTTCTTATTATCACCACGGGTAAAACAAGAGAAGTATCAAATGGGTTTAAATTTTAAAACATTGGGGTATTGATGAAAAGAATATTAGTAACAGGTGCCACTGGCTTCCTTGGGACACATTTGTACAAAAGATTGAAAGAAGAAGGGCATCAAGTCTATATTAGTAATACAAAAATAGCCAACTTAAACAAAGTAGAAAATTTAAATATCTATAATGATATCAAGTTTGATTACATTTTTCATCTAGCTGCTGTGACCAAAGCAGGCGATTATTGCCTGAAATACAAAGGCGATCAGTGGCTTTCTAACCAAACGATCAACACCAATATCTTAAAATACTGGAAAGACTTTCAGCCACAGGCTAAGATGATTTGTATGGGCACCAGTTGCTCATACGCCCCTGACATTTTTATGACTGAGCAGAATTATCTGTTGGGAGAACCAGATAAGGGTCTATACACCTATGCAATGACGAAGAGAATGTTATTAGTCGGTCTCCGCTCACTATCAGAACAGTATGGGCTTGAGTGGCTTTACTTCATTCCATCCACCTTATATGGTCCTGATTTTGAGTTAGACGACAACCACTTTATATTCGACTTTATAAGAAATTGCTATAATGCAAAATATAACAATGATAATTTTGTTATTTGGGGCGACGGCGAACAAAGAAGGGAATTGATATACATCGATGATGCTGTGAACGCAATGCTCGCGCTACTTGGAGAGAAGAATGAAATATTTAATCTAGGCTCTGGGCAAGACAATTCAATTAACGAATTTGCCACGATGGTATGTCAAGCATATGATTATGATTCAAGTATGATTAAACGAGATCTAACGAAGTACGTTGGAATGAGAGAAAAGAAGATAGATACAGCCAAAATAGATAAACACTTATATCCAAAAAAACTAGTAAACACACACGTAGAACAAGGTATAATGAGAGCGGTCACTTATTTTAAAAAGGCTTACAAATGAAAAACAGAAAATATCTACCAACTCTGTCTGAACTAGTTGACAGGCTCTCAATTGCTCAATTAAAAGAGGTATTTATAACAGATCATAAGGTTGAATATGCACAAGAGATATCTGATATTGTTCATGATATAAACTTGTTAATAGAGGAGAACGATTCGGAAGTTAATGGTGAAATCATACGAGCAATTGTTGTGCTTTCACAGATGAATTTACACATTTGGCACAACGAGTCAAACTACCGTAAGGGAATAAAAGATGGCAACAATCTAGAATTAACTCACGGATTGAACGGTATTAGAAACACGGCAAAAAATAAAATTCAAGAGGTAGCCGGCGGTCGCAAAGATTATAAAATTGATTGCTTGGCAGCCGAGTTTGAAGATTGGGAAGTAAGCTGGGATGAGTAGTATATTAGTCATAGGTGACAGTTGCAAAGATGTTCATGTCTATGGTAAATCGATAAGGCTGTGTCCAGACGCCCCGGTTCCGGTATTTGTACCAGTATATGAGAATCAGAACTTAGGCATGGCTGGTAATGTCTACCAGAACGTTATATCTCTTGGATTCCCAGCTACATTGAAAGCTAACAGTGTTATAATAGAAAAGAAGAGATATGTGCACGAAAGTACAAATCATCTATTTTTAAGAGTTGACTCAGGCGAAGAGAAAATACAAAGAGTCGAAGGCTTAACTAAAGATTTTTTAAACCAATTTGAATTAGTAATCATATCTGATTATAACAAGGGCTTCTTATTAGAGGAAGATATACAATTTATTTGTGATAATCACGATTTGGTTTTCATTGATACAAAAAAGCAGATTACAGATAGTTTTAAAAATTGCTCATTTATAAAAATTAACAAAGTTGAATATGCAAACTCCATTGATTACATAAGTAACAATGAGTGGACGAACAAAAAAATTATTCAAACTATTGGTTCCGATGGATGCCGCCTAGGCGACGAACACTACACGGTTGAGAAGGTAGAGATAAAGGATTTATGCGGAGCAGGAGACACCTTTGTAGCGTCACTGTGTGTAAAATATCTAAAAACAAGAGATATAAGGCAGTCAATGATTTTCGCTAATGAGTGTGCAACAAAAGTTGTTCAAGCGAAGGGGGTAAATACTATTAATGAATTTTGATAAATACTACCAGTATTATTTGTCTCTGCATCAAAATCTTTGGTGTAGAAGATTTCATGTATTAGGGCAAACATTTACAATTTTATATGTTATACTATGTTTAACAAAGATACCCTTAGTCTTCATTTTGTTATCACCTTTTATAGTGTATCCTTTTGCGTGGTCTGGACATTACTTTTTTGAAAAGAATGAGCCTGCTGCGCTCAAGAACCCACTATACGCCAAGATGGCAGACTGGATAATGTTAAAAGATTGGATTATAGGAAGGATACAAAGATGAATATTTTAATTACGGGTGGCGCAGGCTATATCGGTAGCGAACTTACAGGTTTCTTTTTGAATTCTGGATACAAGGTCAAGGTAGTAGATACACTGGAGTACGAACCAACCTCGCTACTCAGGTATGTGGGCAACCCTAATTTTGATTTTGAAAAACTAGATGTTAGAAGGAATCAGCTATTAAAGAAAGATCTGGATTGGTGCGATGTTATCATTCCTCTTGCTTGTCTAGTTGGCTTCCCGCTGTGCGATAAGAAGCCACGAGAGGCGGTTGAGGTTAACTACGAAATAAATCGCTGGATTGCCGAGAGCAAAAGAGACGACCAGATTTTGATTTACCCCTGTACTAATTCTGGATATGGAGTTAGTGTTGGTGGCTCTGTATGCACAGAGGAGTCACCACTTAACCCAGTTTCTCTTTATGGGCAAACTAAGGTGGACGCTGAAAAAGTGTATCAGAAAACAGAGGGGTGCTGTACGCTACGACTGGCAACTGTTTTTGGACCATCAAGTCGCGCAAGGACTGACTTACTTGTAAACAACTTTGTTCTAAAGGCTCTAAAAGAAAAGATTCTTGTCTTATATGAGTGTGAATTTATGAGAAATTATGTTCATATCTGGGATATCTGTAGGGTTTTTGAGTTTGTTGTTGACAACTGGAATGTATGCAAGAATGAAACTTTTAATGTTGGCAACGATTCAATTAACATGAACAAACTACAGTTAGCACAGAAGATTCAAGAACATATACCAGTCGAGATTATTCAAGCAGAGTTTAATAGTGATCCTGATAAGCGTGACTACATTGTAAGTAGCCAAAAAATATATGACCTTGGGTTTCAATGCAAGTATGATCTAGACGATGGAATCAAACAATTGCTGACAATGTATAAACTTATTGACGAGCCTTGGTATGCAAACTACTAAAGTTATATGGACAAACGGGTGTTTTGACGTTCTTCATCGCGGACATATAGAGCTATTCAAATATGCCAAGTCTCTTGGGGATTATTTGGTAGTTGGTGTCGATACTGATGAAAGAGTTAGAGCCTCTAAAGGTACGGCACGCCCCTTTAACACCATAGAAGACAGGGTTGCGATGCTTGAATCAATAAAGTATATTGATGAGGTCGTGTGGTTTGACGTTGATTGTGAGCTTGATACCCAAGTCCTTTTAAGTCATGCTGATATAATGGTAGTGGGCTCTGACTACAAAGATAAAGAAGTAATTGGTTCCAGACATGTACAAGAGGTAAGGTATTTTGATAGAATAGATGGATACTCAACAACTAAAACTTTAGTAGGACTACGGTGACTTATGTTTTTGACATAGACGGAACCATATGTTCCAAAACTGATGGAGATTATACCCAGGCGCAACCAATCCCTGAGAGGATACAAAAAGTAAATGAACTGTATGAGGAAGGTCATACAATTGTTTATTTAACTGCCAGGGGAATGGGACGATCAGATAACTCTGTTAGTTTTGCATATGAGTCTTTTTATAATCTAACTCATTCTCAACTATTGGAATGGGGAGCCAAGTTTCATAAGTTATTTCTTGGAAAGCCCTCGGGCGATTATTACATTGATGACAAAGGACTAAATGATGAGCACTTCTTCAACACAGGAAATTAAGTTTGTCCCGAAAGGTTGGGGCTTTGAAAAGTGGATTGTCAATAATGAAGAATATTGTGGTAAGTTGCTTTATTTTGTGAAAGACAAGAGGTGTTCGTGGCACTATCACAAGTTAAAAGATGAGGTCTTCTATATCCAGTCAGGAAGAATACAAGTATTTTATGGCGATAGTGATAGCCTGTTGGATAGCAATACGATAATATTGGAGAAGGGCGATAACTTTCATGTTTATCGTGGCTTGAGACATCAGATGTTGGCATTGGAAGATACAGAACTGTTTGAATTTTCAACACAACATTTTGATAGTGATAGTTATAGAATCCAAAAGGGAGATTAAATGAAACTAGTTGTAATTACGGGATGTCTGGGTCTTATTGGCTCCCACCTCACTCAAAAATGTTTAGATAGAGGGTGGCAGGTTTATGGCATTGACAAAGTTACATATGCAGCAAATAAAAATCTAATACAGCATTTTTCTGAATACAAAAATTTTACTTTTTCAAAGAAAGACATAACAAAAATAAAACACTTGCCAGACTGTGATTATGTCATCAATGTTGCCGCCGAATCCCACGTCGGAAATAGTATTGTTGAATCCGAACAATTTATATATTCAAACATTAATGGAGTAAAAAATCTATTAGATTTAATAAGAAAAAAACAGTCGAATGTATTTGATAGACCTGTGTTTTTTCATTTTAGCACTGATGAAGTGTATGGAGACATTGATTTTGGTACACATACAGAAAAAGATATTTTAAATCCATCTAATCCCTATTCTGCTTCTAAATCCTCTGCTGACATGTTAGTGTTAGCTTGGTCGAGAACTTATGGAATAGACTACAACATAATAAGACCGACCAACAATTACGGGATAGGACAATATCCAGAAAAGCTAATTCCTATTTCTGTAAAGTCGCTACAAAGAGGTCTAAAAATAAAACTCCACGACGAGGGGGAGCCATCAAGAAATTGGCTTCACGCTGATGATACAGCAGCAGCAGTTATAACAATTATTGAGAAGGGTGAGAGGAATGAAATATATAATGTAGCGGGCGGATTTGAACAAAAGAATAAACAAACTGTCAATAAGATAGTACAATGTTATTTCAAAGACAAAAGAGACTTTAAAGATTATGTTGATCTCGGATTCAAAAGAAAAGGACAAGATGTTAGATACAGCCTTGATGATTCAAAGTTACGCGCTCTTGGCTGGGAGCCTAAAAAGAACTTTGATGACGAATTACAGAATATAGTTGAATTCTATAAAAACAATTTTAAATGGTAACACCACAGGAGATTAATATGAATAACGGAAAATTTAAATTATCAAATCAGGCT
>TARA_R110002153_G_scaffold15585_5_pt1 | contig 13501 bp, 8 predicted proteins | sample TARA_R110002153 | Tara Oceans TARA_R110002153 (sample SAMEA4398193) | marine metagenome | biome: Polar Biome; feature: [SRF] surface water layer (ENVO:00010504); material: water (ENVO:00002006), including particulate matter (ENVO:01000060) such as... | depth 5 m
TGCTGTTTGGCCAATCGATGACTCAAACATAAATTGCCATTGATAAAGAAAGTATGAGGCATCGATTCCTAACTTTTTGCGCTCTGTGACCCCAGCTCCTGTCAATACGTCTCCGTAAAACCACGATAGCCCGCCAGTAAGATTCTTTTGACTGGGGGTGCCTATACGACCTGAAAAAATATGCGGATTATGCGTGCTTGATATTTCATTACCTGAGCCACGTGTCAGTGCTATCTCATATTCTAAAAAGGGAAATATACCGTTTACAGACAAGCCCCAATCGGCTTTTATGCCTCGATCACCAAACGTTAATTGACGTAATGTGCCGTTGGTATCTACTTGGTATTCTAAGCCATAAGGAATTTCAAAATGTCCTAACCTGATATTTAATTTGCCTTGAGTAAGGGCGGTATAGTTGAAGTTGGCAATTCGCCAAGTTAGCTCGGTATCATCTTCATCATCGAAGTAAAAAGAAGGGGACTTGACGTTATTTAATTTGACTAGGTAAGGTTGGAAAACTAGCGTACCAATATCTCTGTTGCTTCCACTAAACACTTTATGCACATCTAACCCCAATGCAAAGACATTTGCATTATTTTTACTCTGGGTATTGCGGCTCACTCTTGCTGATGCATCGATTGCCCATCGGCTATTCTCACCTAATAGTGATGTATCGAACGCGTCCGCCTGAGCATAGAGTGATGGGAAAAGCAGGCAGAAAGTCATGATTAATTGGAAGAGTGAATGACGATTTTTCATGTAAGATAGCGTCCTTAGTTAACCTTTTGCGTACATTCTCTTTTAACCGTGCTTAGGGTAAGAAAATTGCAAACTTGATTTGTGTGCATCTGGCTTGTAAACCAGCTAGTTGTGACTTCCATGATGTATTGACTAAATGTTATAGGGTATTTTACCCGCTAGTTAAAATTTTCATATTAGACATAGATATGATTTTTCCCTGAGCTTTCATCTGCCGTAAACCGATTCCATCAACTAAAAGAGCCTCGTTTGAATCATCACTACATTTGGATTTATTTATTAATTTTCGGGTTAGCAGGGTCTTACGGACTCGGTCTGACGCCGCTCATGCTAGCCTTGCTTTACGTTCTGCTAAGTTTAGGCGCATATGTTTTTTACAAAAAGGATAAGGCTGCCGCAATCAAGGGCACTTGGCGCGTACCAGAAAAAACATTGCATCTATTAGCTCTGCTTGGTGGTTGGCCCGGGGCGATTATTGCGCAGCAGCGCTTGCTGCATAAAACCCAGAAAGTGTCGTTTAGAGTAATATTTTGGCTGACGCTCATGTTGAATTTTAGTCTGCTAGCTTGCTTGCATACGAAGCAAATCCATGGGGTCTTCTCTCAAGGACTGGTCATGCTCAACCACAATGTGGACACACTATTCAGCGATGGGCAAAGCAAGCGATTCGTTTTATTTTTTACGATGCTTAGGTAGTTTTTAATTTTTACTGGGGGAAAATTTTTGTAATTTACGTTGTAAGCTGCGTCTGTGCATGCCCAGAGCTTCAGCCGTAGCACTGATATTGCCATTGTGGTTAAGTAACACTCGGTGAATATGTTCCCATTCGACTTGAGCTGGGGACATCGGTTTGGCTGGCGGGACGTTCCATGCGTAGGACACATTTTGAAAACGCTGGACCAATTCTTGGAACCCCACTGGCTTAGTTATGTAGTCTGTTGCGCCTCGGCGCATTGCTTCAACTGTTGTGGCAATGCTGGCATAACCGGTCAGCATAATAAGATGGGTCGGTTGGTAATGACTGTTTAGGGCGACGATGCTGTCGAGCCCTGATTCTCCGCCTAGCATCATGTCGAGCAGTATACCGTGGGTTATTGATGAGGGTTCTGCTAAGGCATCGTTGACATTGGTATAGGTAGTCACAGTAAAGAAACCAGTTTGCTGTAAGCGTCGCTGTAATACTGTTAAAAACGCATTATCATCATCAATCAGTATTAGATTATGCATGGCTGCTGTCCAAGGGTAGATACACCGTAGTTGTCATAGTGCCTTGTTTAAATTGCCAGTTTACTTCCCCTGAAAATTTTTCAATGGTGGCATTGGTTATAACTGCGCCGATACCGTGGCCGTGATGGCTGGGTAAAAATTGACTTCCCAAGGATGCAAGTGTGTCCGCTGGCAAGCTCTTTCCTTGATTGTCTATTTGCAAATACCAACCCATCTTACTTATTTTAGTGGTTACAAGCACACGTTTGCTCGTACTATTTAACGCGGCTTCGCAGGCATTAATAATGACACTGGTAAGGGCAGGCAGTAGCGTGCGATCGGCTAAGATAAAGTACAACGCGTCTTCTTGTGGTGATTGCCAGTGTATTTCTGCCTCTGGTCGGGCTATTTGCAGCAATTGACGCAACGAGTGGGTTAGTTCATCTACCTTGTAGCGATGTAAACGTTGTTCTCGCACATCGTCGGCGACTTCACGCCAATTACGTAATTGCTGCTCGATGCGTTGAAATTGCAGATCTAACGCGTGGAGCCATTCTTGCGAACGTTGTTGCTCTGCGCCTTCTTCTAATAACAGACGGATAGATTGGGCAGGTGTGGCCACATCGTGTGTTAATTGCGCCGCAGCGGTTCCTATTGCCAGTAGTTGCTCGTCTCTCAGTTGACGCTCTCGTAGTTTCTGCAACGTACCGTCACGATTGGCAATTTGATAATGGAAGTAGCACACCACGATGGCGATAAGTAGACTGGTTAAAATAAAACTGCCGACCATGGCATAAGAATGCTCTTGCATCATGCCTTGATGATGACCTTGCTCAGGTAGCAATAGCACTTGTATTATTTGTGCGATTATACTTAACAGTAATAACCCACCAGCATGCGCTAAGGGAAGTAACATAAATGCCAATACTAAGGGAACCAGCAAAACAGCATTAAATGGATTACTTGCGGCGCCATTGAGCGCGATTACGATATTAATGCCAATGACTTCTAACGTTAACATGCTCAGCATTAACCAAGGGTTTAAGCGTAATTGGCGTTTAAATGCCATTGCCATTAGTAACAACATTTTTATTTTCTCTTAGCTAAAGAGCATGAGAGTACTAGAATGCGTAACTGACGCCAATATTAACAGACCGTCCGGCACCCGCTAATTGGTTGAAACCTTGGCTATTGTCCATTTTATATTCAGCAATGCTGACGCCACCCATAGGTAATTCGTAATAAGCGTCAAGCACATTGTCGATGGCAAATGATAGTGTGATGTTTTGCCAATCGAGTTTGCTGTGAAAATTAACTAAATGGTAGCTTTTGGTGGTGTTTTCTAAACGACGATCATCAACGTCTTTTTTACTTGCTACCCATTGCCATTCAATCGAGTTTTGCCAAGCACCAGATTGTTGTTCGATACTTACTGCCGATTTAAGAGGTACGATTTGGTATAAGTCTCCGTTATTATTATCTCGTTTTCCACGTGTACTGCTGATATCGGCATTCAATTGCCATTGTCCCCACGTCTCAGAATCACTTAGTTGCAGTGAGCCGGCCAGTTTAACCCCATACAAGGTTGCATCTACGTTTGTAAATTGCAGGATATTTCGCGTACCTATATCAACCGAGGTATTGTTAAATGAATCAATAGCTTGGGCATCAATGTAATCTTTTACCGATGTGTACCAGAGGTTTGCACTAAGCTGCCAATTATTATGTATTCCAGAGTCAATATATGTTGCGCTTAGAGTGTGGGCGGTTTCAGGGGCGAGGTTTGGATTACCAATATAGCCGTTACCATCACCGAACCATCCTATCATGGTGGTGGCCATTGTACTGACGCCCCAACTGTAACGCTCGTACAAGTTAGGCGCGCGATTTTTACGGGCGAAGCCAAACTCTATTTGTTGATTAGCATCAATCAGGTAGCGAGCACTAAGCGTAGCATCGAGCAATGCGTCGCTGCGTTTTCTGCTCATTGCATTGAAGATATCTGCCGTATCGTTATTGTTTAATGTGCTTATGGACATGTCAGAATCCATAGACATACTCATAGAGCTCATATCCATACTCATTGATGAGTCCTCAGTATAGGCCTGTACTTCACCGGTATTCGTGCTGACATGTTCTAGACGAATCCCTGCTGATAACCACCAACTGGAACTCAGTAATTGGGTTGTTTCGGCAAAAACAGCCATTCGTTGACGCTCACCACCATTAATATTAAGGTAATCGTTGGGTCCCATCATCAACGAGTCTTCTATAGCTGGCCACCAATCATCCAGCTGATAATTAAAGTATTCATGGCCAACGTTGACAGTATTATTTTTGCTGGTAATAAACTGCCAGTTCAGCCGATAACTGTAGTCATCGGCATCTGTTTTCATGGGCATCATGCCGGTTTTTTCATCACTGAAAAAACCCATCTCATGTTTAACGCCGTGCCAGTTGACTTGGGCTTCAAATTTGCCGTCATCTAGTTGGCGCTGATATAAACTGGTAATGCCGTAACTTTTGTTATCCGTCATATCCATATACTGATTTGGAAATCCCTGAAACGGAATATTCTGATGGGTAAGCTTAATGGCAAGTTGTTGTTTATCGTCTTTTATTGCAGCTGTCAGCGCATGGTTTTGTGCTCGGTATAACGAGTCCAATACCTTGTCACCATGACCATCTTCGTAACTTTCAGCATCTTCATATGCACCTTGGTAATCAAGGCTAAAATATTGGTTTGCCATACGAGCACCGAAGCCAATCGAATTTGCTTGATTATTACTGCGGTATTGGGCCGATGCGTAACCTGAATGCCAACGTATATCACTGCCGTCAATATACAAGGGCGCTATCTCGTTTACGCTTATAACACCGGCAATGTTGTCGCCGCCGGCGCTCACTGGGCTGATCCCCGCGACCACATTTAAAACTTGTACTTGATTCGCTGAGACATACGACAGCGGTGGGTTCATATGATTAGCGCAAGAAGCTGTGATATCCGCACCATCAATTAACACCTTCACTCGATCGCCCATCATACCGTTTAATACCGGTAGGTTCGACATACCTCCAGCCGCAGAAAAATCGACACCTTGTTGTTTTAACAACTCATCAACTGAGCCTAGTTGGCTAGCGTTATTCTGTTGATGACCACTGACTTTCACCACTTCTATTGGTTCTTCGGCGTGTATGGCAAGTGAGAAAATACTACTGATGGCCAGCGCAAGAGGAGAAAAAGAGCATCGGTAGGATGGCGAAATAGAGGATGAAATTTGCATTATCGATCTGAATGTTACGTGATTTGCGTCCGAGTATATAAAGTACACGCTGGGTTTAAAACGCGACAAATTGTCGCAGCAACGAAGATATTAATATATTACCGGTCTGACGAGATATTTGGGTCTTACTCTTTTATGGGAAAATGAGGCTATATCTGGCACAAGGTCTTTAGCTTTGCGTGATCCAATATATAAAGTTGGCCATAGTGAACTTTAATAACGGCTTGCTGTTGTAGTTCTTGCAGCAGTTTATTTACTGTTTGACGTGAACTGTGCAGCATTAACGCCAAGGATTCCTGAGAAATACGTAAACTTGCGCCTTTTTCAATGGGGGCTTGGTGCTCTAATCCTTCCGCTAATAATAGAATGCGTCCACATAATTTACCCTTGAGAGACAAACTGCCAGTTTCATCGATAAAAGCAAACGTGGTGCGAATTCGCTGACATAACAAGCGCATAAAATGCGGGTAAAGGTCAGGACGTTGCTTGAGAAGTATTTTGAAATCGAGACTGGATATTTTGAGCAGTTCGCAGGGCTCGTCTGCGTGCGCGTCGTGCGCGCGAGGTAATCCGTCGAATAGTGATATTTCACCAAACCAATTACCCGGCTGCATCCAAGTGAGTATTAGTTCCTTACCTTCAAGCGTCACATTACTTAAGCGCACTTTTCCTGACATAACACAATATAAGCCATCACCTAAATCATGCTTTTGGTAAACAAGTTGGCCTGCATCGACTCGTTTTAATTTTGCCGCATTGACGAGTTGCTCAATAACGTCCTGAGGAAGAGATTTAAACCACGGACTATGGCTCAGAATAGGACGTAAAGTATCAAGTTGCATAGGAATTATCGGATGATTGTCGTATTGACGACAGTTTGTAAGGTAGAGGTAGACTAAATTGTTGACACAAAATTAACAATCAATAGAAGTGAATTTATGCAGTCAGTTAAACAACAAGTAAGCGAGCAGGAATGGAAAACAAGAATTGATTTAGCGGCAGCATATCGCATGGTGGCCTATTACGGCTGGGACGATTTAGTTTTTACGCACATTTCGGCTCGCATCCCAGGACCTGAGCATCACTTTTTAATCAACCCCTACGGTATGATGTTTGATGAAGTCACTGCGTCGAGCTTGGTAAAAGTTGATTTGCAAGGCAACAAGGTAATGGAATCAGAGTATGACGTTAATCCAGCCGGCTTTGTTATTCATAGTGCTGTGCACGAAGCTCGAGAAGATGCGCAATGTGTCATGCATTTGCATACAACTGCGGGGATTGCTGTGTCCACCCAAAAAGAAGGCTTGTTACCGCTAAGTCAACAATCGTTGTTTGTACTTTCTTCGTTGTCCTATCATGACTACGAAGGCGTTGCTTTGAACCCTGACGAGAAAAAGCGCTTGGTAGCGGATTTAGGTACAACCAACTTTATGATATTACGTAATCATGGCTTGCTGACCTGCGCTGATACGATTGCAGATGCATTCCTAGGTATGTTCTTAATGCAGCGAACCTGTGAAATTCAACTCCAAGCACAAGCATCAGCGCAAGAGCTGGTCTACATTCCTGAGAAAATTCTAGCAGGGATAAAAGCCCAGGCGAACCAAGTGACTCGCTCTGCGGGAGGCGCATTAGCTTGGCCGGGCATTTTGCGTAAACTCGATCGTACTAACTCAGGTTATGATCAATAATGAGCGCCTTTCCCAGTATCGAGCAGTATCAGCAAAGCGCAAACTATGCTCAGATAGGCGAATATAAGATTGCCTATTGGACTGCTCAAGATGAGACTGCCGCTAAAAGCGAGGCGCCTTGGATTGTCATGATCCATGGCTTCCCTAGTGCTGCTTGGGATTGGCACGGTCAGTGGAAAACGTTACGCAAAGATTATCGCTTGCTAAGTTTTGATTTACTGGGCTTCGGCTTATCGGATAAGCCCCACGTACATAATTACAGCTTGTTAGAGCAAGCTGATGTAATCGAGGCTCTACTAGGTCAGTTGGGCATAAAGCAATGTCATATTCTTTGCCACGATTATGGTGATTCGGTTGCGCAAGAGTTGTTAACTCGGCATTTTGATAAGCTAACAAGCGTTGATATTCAAAGCGTTTGTTACCTAAATGGTGGGCTGTTTGCGGATTATCATCGACCCTTATTGACCCAGAAATTGCTTAAAAGCCCAATCGGGCCATTCATCGCACGCTTTATGAGTCAGCGTAGTTTACAGCAAAGCTTCAGTAAGATTTTTGGACCTAATAGTCAGCCTAAAGCTTCGCATATCGAAGTGCTATATGGATTGCTAGAACATAAACATGGGAGGCGAGTATTACCACGTTTACTTACGTATATAGACGAGCGTAAGATACATAATTTGCGATGGATAAACGCGATGCAGCATACACAGGTTGCCCAGTGTTTTATAAATGGGGTACATGATCCTATATCTGGCCAGCACATGTTGACGCAGTTCAATACACTTTTGCCGGAAGCAACTACACACGCTTTAGATGTAGGGCACTACCCTCAACTTGAAGCCCCTAAAAAAGTCACTGCGTTATACCAAGCATTTGTGTGCGTAAATAGCTGATTTCTATCTCGTTAGCTTCCTGTTATTGGGTAGCAAATCTAACATGGGCACCTAACGACATCTCAAAATATGAACTTGGTTTAGTCATCAAGTGATTAGACCATTAGTCATTGACGATAAAAAGTCTCTACAGGGCATTTCGGTTATGGATTCACCGTGGCATACTTGCGCTCTTTTTTTAGGCGCTGATGCGGCGCTTTAGCGTTTAAGTTAGGGATAGAGCCAATTGAAAATTTATTACGAAGACAGCTTGCCCTACGCGGACGAATTTTTTTCTGAACTGGGCGATAGTCAAGTTTTTTCCCATAAAGACGTTGATGCCAAACGTGTTGCCGATGCTGATGTGTTATTGGTGCGTTCGACCACAAAGGTCAATGCACAGCTATTGGATTTGAATAAAAACATACGTTACGTGGGTACTGCGACTGCTGGCACCAACCATTTGGATGCAAATTATTTACGTAGCCGAGGGTTAGGTCTTCATTCTGCTGCAGGTTGTAATGCCGTTGCGGTTGCTGAATACGTATTAAGTGCGCTGTACGTAATGGCTGATAAATTAGACTGGCAGTTAACCGAAAAAACTGTCGGTATTGTTGGTGTTGGGCATGTGGGTAGTAGTTTAAGTGCCAAATTATCGGCCTTAGGGATACGACATTTGTTATGTGATCCGCCATTAGATGATACCGGTGACTCGCGTGATTTCGTTGATATGTCGCAAATTATGCAATGTGACATAATCAGTTTACATGTCCCTTTGATTGAAGGTGGCAAATACAATACGGCCCATCTGTTCGACGCTAAGCGTTTAGAAATGCTAAGTGAAACGCAATTGTTAATTAATGCCTGTCGCGGTGAAGTGGTTGATAACAAAGCACTATTAGCCAACTTCGAAGCCGGGAAAAAGCTAAACGTTGTGTTAGATGTGTGGGAAAATGAACCGAATATTGACCAAGCGCTTGTACCTTTTGTTGCGCTTGCCACTGCCCACATTGCTGGGCATACCGTTGAAGGGAAAGCTCGGGGTACCGAAATGCTTTATCAACAGGTGTGCAAGCAGTTCGGTTTGTCCCCAACCAAAAAACTTAGCGACTATTTGCCTGTTCCGCAGCCTGATAGTATTCGTGTTGACGAAACGTTGCGCGGGCAAGCGCTATTTAGTGCATTGGTGCTCAGTGTGTATGACATTCGTAATGATTCAAAACTGTTTAAAGAGAGCATTCATCAGCCAGATCAGTTTAGATATATCCGAAAAAACTATTCTATTCGAAGAGAATTCGCTGCACTAAGCGTAAATGCTGGAAATTATCCTGAATCAGAGGCAATCTACGCTCTCGGATTTAACCGTAAATAATATATAAACAAACATTCACTTTTTAGGAGTTATGCTACATGTCTCGGTCTTTTGATGTCGCCGTGTTGGGTGCTACAGGTTTAGTAGGACAACATATGATAGAAATTCTTCAGCAACGAGGATTTCCGGTCAACAAACTTTATCCATTAGCGAGTTCACGCTCAGCAGGAGGTAAGGTGACGTTTAAAGGTGAAGAGATTACCGTATTAGACGCAGATACCTTTGACTGGAGCTTAGTACAATTAGGTTTCTTTTCAGCTGGTGGCAGTGTGTCTGAAAAGTTTGCTCCTATAGCGGCTGAAGCCGGTTGTGTAGTGATCGACAATACGTCTCACTATCGATATGAAGCTGATATTCCACTCGTGGTGCCTGAAGTTAACCCGCACGCATTAGCCGATTTTCGTAACCGTAACATTATCGCTAACCCAAATTGTTCAACTATTCAGATGATGGTTGCATTGAAACCCATCCACGATGCAGTTGGCATAGAACGTATTAATGTTTGTACCTATCAGTCGGTATCGGGTGGCGGTAAGGAATCTATGGACGAGCTGGCGAAACAAACAGCGGCACTGTTAAATGGTCAAGAAGCAAAGCCAGAGGTGTTTAGTCGTCAAATCGCATTTAACGTTATTCCACAAATTGATGTGTTTTTAGATAACGATTACACCAAAGAAGAAATGAAAATGGTCTGGGAAACTCAGAAAATTTTAGGTGATGAAAGCATTCGCGTAAATGCAACGGCTGTTCGTGTACCTGTTTTCTATGGTCACGGCGAGGCGATTCATATTGAGACTCGTACTCCAATCGATGCGCAAGATGCCAAAGCATTATTAGCCAACGCCCCTGGTGTTGTATTGAAAGCGGAAGCGAGCGAGTTTCCTACCCAAGTAGGCGATGCAAGTGGTAAAGATGAGGTATTTGTTGGCCGTGTACGTAACGATATTAGCCATCCTAATGGTTTAAATATGTGGGTTGTATCTGACAACGTACGTAAAGGTGCAGCAACTAACAGTATTCAAATCGCTGAGGTGTTAATCCGCGATTATATGTAATCGCTGGCTTCCTCTTGATAACCCACGGTGCGTGTTTGGCGTCCGTGGGTTATGTGTTTATAGGCTCATTATTTATAAGCTAATTGTTTATAAGAGCGTGCCGATACAAATTGATAGCGTAACGTTAAATAATTAGGTGTTTACAGCGTTAATCTGCAACAAGCAGAGTGGTTGAAGACCCTTAATACCTTTCTAGATCATCTTAACCTTCTGGTTTATAGTAAGATACGTTGGCTTAAGTCCACGCAGTTTATGAATTAATGGAATACTTTTTGCTTTTTATATTCAAGTGCGTGTATTGATAATAATAAATGACGTTGTAAATAACCTGGTAACAGCTTATTTACCCTAATTTTGAGGCATAAAGGATCAATGAATTTGCGAACGCTAGCCCTATTGTTTGTAGCGAGCCTCAGTTTAACGTTTTCTCTTGGCCTACAAGCGCAAGCGGCCGACTTTCAGCAAGTACGTATCAAAGGCCCTAAAAGTACAGACTCTGATTATTCGGGGCAAACTTACGGACCTATTACCTCAGCAGATACGCTTTGGCGCATTGCCAGTCAGTCTCGTCAAAACTCAAGTCATTCTATTTACCAGGTTATGTTCGCAACCTACGAACTCAACCGGGATGCGTTCGAGCGCAATAACATCAATCTACTCAGAGATGGCGCGATACTCCGGTTACCGGCCACGCAATATGTCGGTCGTGTAAACGAAGGGCAGGCCATTGCTAAAGTTCGTTATGATAACCAGTTACTCAACATTGGTGGTGAGACTGCCGATAGCGGCACTAGCACCAGCAAAAAATTGGCCAGTAAAACTGATTTAGATGAAACCAAAGACATCCTTGAAAAGCGTTTAGGCGCTATCAATGAGGAACAAAGTCGCCAGTTCCAAGAAATACGGCAGCAATTTGCCGAGTCTATTCTCAGTGTGCAAAGTATTATCAACGAAAACCAACGGGTCTTTGAAAGTCTAGATTCGGTCAATAAAGATTTAGCGGAAATTCGCAGCCAAGAAGTATTGCGGGATGAGCAAATGCTGCAAATGGGTAAAAGCATTGAAGAGCTTCTGGCCAAGTCCCGTGAAGACGCAGCTAAAGTGCTAGCCGCCGAGCAAGAAGGCGGTTTCAGCGATTGGTTGATGAAGCCACTGACGCTGATTATTTCCTCCATATTATTTTCCTTGCTACTACTCGGGGGATTCGCTTACTGGTTAGTCAAACGCAAAAAGCCAGCTGAGATGGATCTTGATTTGCTGGCGACTAAAGACGAGCCAGCGGATACCTACGTTGCCAGCGAAATGGACGACTTGTCTGATGCATTGAGCGAAGAGCTTAGTTCTGAATTAGACGACGACAGCTTATTTGGTGAACAAGATGTGCCTGACGATGTATTGGCTGAAGAGCTCAAAGAATCGTTCGAGGAAGAAACAGACGACTTTGATGATCTCGGCGACGATATGTTGGTGCCGGATAGCGAACTGAACCCCACTGAAAACTTTGAAGCGGGAAGCGACGAGCTTGATCAAGATGATTTGGATAATCTATTTGAAGATGAAGACGATCTTCTCGCCGAAATCGATGAAGAGATGGACAACATCGATTTGTCTGAAGATGACTTGGTTCAAGAAGCACCCACAGAAACGACTGCTGCGGATATTGGTCCTCAAGATCAACCTGAGAGTGAAGCACCTGAAGTTCAAGACGAGTTGCAGAACGAAAATCTTGACGATGATGACCTCGACTTAGGCGATTTAGAGGCTGAGTTGGAGGCAGATGAAGATGTTGAGTTAACAATCGACGAAGATATTGGTGAGACTCCTGTCAGCAATGAGGAAGAGGCGGCTACTGATGCGCCTGACGATTTGACAGTGGATAATGCTGAACTAACTCCCGTTGAGGACATTGACGAGCAGCCTGAAATCAGTATTGATGAGCTGTTAGTTGAACCTAAAGCGGAGCTTCCTGCATCGTCCGAAGTAAATGCAGATGATCCCATCAATGAGGACGTGCTGGAACAACTCGATAAAGAGATAGCATCACAAAGTGAAGAGCTAGATAACATCACCAGCAACTTGATCGATGAACTCGAGCAAGTTGAAATGATGCAAGACATGTTGCCTGAAGGTGAAGACGAGCCTGAGTTTACTGGTACGCCGCAACATGACATACAAGAACTGGATAAAATCACCGAAGAGCTGGGTGATATATTTACCGAAATAGACAATGGTAGCTCAGAGCCTGAGTCGTCAGAGGATCATTCATCAACAAGCATGGATGAACAGACTTTTGCGAATGACACTGCGAAAACAAGTGAGTCCCCTGAAGAAAACACAGTTACTTCTAGTGATGAGTCTGGATCTGCGCCCGAATTAGATGCAGCACTGGAGCAAAGTACTGCCGCCCAACTTCTTGCAACTAATGAAACAGATGATGATCAGCAAGAACTTGTTGAACAATCAGCCGAGCATGAAAAGAGCGGATCTAATGTAGAGCAAGAGGCTGCCGATGCTGATGACGGTAACGTCGCTGACAACCCAGACGATGTCTCAATTGATGAAGAACCTTTTGTTGAAGAGCTTAGCGACGATGAAATTAGTGATGACAATGGCATTAACGATGCTCAAAAAGACCTCGATTTACCGCAAGATAATGATGACTTAGACGTTGTCGATCGTACCCTCGATGAGTCTAATAAATCAGAAAATCACAGTGAACCGCAAGAAGAACATGTTTCTTTAGATACGACAGATACGACCCATAACGATATTGAACAGACGTTACCCCCCGCCGAAATTGATTTAGGGCTAGAAGATAGTTCGGATAATGCGTCAACAGAAACTATTTCAGATGAACTTCAAGATTCAAATGCCTTATCGACTCCGGTAGACGATAAAGACGCAGAGCTAACATCAGCTTCTGAACAAAACAATACTGACATTGACACCTGTGATCATGTGTCAGAAGAGCCGGCATCATCTGAGGCTATTGCTGATGCACTTCAAGAATCAAATGTTTCATCGACTCCGGTAGACGATAGCGACGAAGAGCTAGGGTTAGCTACTGAACATAATAATGCTGAGACTGATAAAGACACCGACACCGATGACCATGTATCAGAGGAGCTGGCTTCATCTGAGGCTATTGATGATGAACTTCAAGAATCAATAGTTTCATCGACTTCCCTAGACGATAGCGATGAAGAGCTAGCGTTAGCTGCTGAACAAAATAATGCTGAGACTGAGACTGAGACTGAGACTG
>TARA_R110002153_G_scaffold4606_1_pt1 | contig 13497 bp, 11 predicted proteins | sample TARA_R110002153 | Tara Oceans TARA_R110002153 (sample SAMEA4398193) | marine metagenome | biome: Polar Biome; feature: [SRF] surface water layer (ENVO:00010504); material: water (ENVO:00002006), including particulate matter (ENVO:01000060) such as... | depth 5 m
AGAAGTTTACAGTCGGTCGTAAGAAGACGAAGGTTAAGGTTAAGGCTCCCGAAGCCTCGGCTGCCCCCGACTCACGCCCTGTAACGCCCGAAGGCGTCGAGATACTCCCCGCTTCGAGCCGTTCGTGCTCCCCCGAAAATAAGAACAAGTCGAAGTCTCTTACTTTCGATAAATTGCTCGATGAAGTCTCGAAGTGCGAGAGTGCGGGACTCTCCGTTATCGAACAGAGTCTTACGGAGTCGAAGGTTATCTGTGCGGAAGAAGGCATTACGAGCGAGCATCGTGTTAAACAACTGCGGTTATTCATATCTGCTCGCGATTCAGGGCTTCATCAGGAAGTGCTCGATAACCGTAAGGGCGTCGGCATTATGTCTCGTGCGGGACTCGAACACTTCGATATGATTGTAACTCTCGCGGACAAAAAGGACAAGAAGTCTCGTAACGCTCGAGTGCCCCTTGCTTGTAACGCTCGAATGTCGACAGGGGCTTGCGGGGCTCTTACAAACTTACTGAATATCGACGAACCCTTGCTCGTCGCCGTTATGAAAGAATACGATTTTCGGCATTATGAAAAGGCGACGGCTTTGTATAACTCTCAGGTTCGAGACGAACGGCTCGACGAATTCTTTAAGACTGAATTCCTGAACGGCTTTCTGTTTACCGCTGAGGGAGCGAGCCTTATCGAACAAGTCTCGAACGATATGAAGCCTCGTGCTCGTAAGGTTATGTCTGTCGCTTCTGTTACTGCGTCCGCAAAAAAGATGTCTGCCGAAGACCGTAAGGCTCTCATCGCTGCCCTGCTCGCTGCCGACGAGTAAGTATATTGTCTGTATGTCTCCCCCCTGCTCCCGTTGTATTCATATTCATTTTCATCAATAAATAAGACTCTGTCTTTTTTTTTGTCCTGACTTTTTTTTTGTGTCTCGGTTTCCCCTGCTGAACCTCCTGCCCCTTAATCGGCTTTACATTCCTTTTAATTTGATGTCGGGATTCTTAAGAAAATCTGTGTTTATATAACCAATATGTCTACAACAACAAGTCCTGCGGTCTCACCGAATTACACTAAGTATAACGCTCGTAATAAGACGCTCGTTAATGTTAAATGCTGTGTCTGCCTCGAAAGCTATCACCCCGCCTCCGTATTCTTCTGTCGGGGGTGTGATAGCGGTATTGTATGTGATGAGTGTATGAAGTCTATGCCTAAGAAATCAGGTAAAATATTCATAGGAAGCGACCCTGTTAGGGCTAATATTATTGATAGGGGTATTGATTCTCCAAAAGTAATCATAGAACAGTGTCTTATGAATGTTTGGACTACGATTAATTCAGTTCAGTATTCGTCTTATACTAACGGTGATAACTCTACATCAAGCGAAGAATGTAATGCTGAAAACGTAAGAGAGATATGTTATCTTATATATGAACGTCATCAAAAATACGGTTATGGAACTAAAAAGAGCAATAGGATGCCTAAGTGTCCTTGCTGTAGGGGTCATTTTACATACTTATCAAAGGGCTACAAAATTAAACATAAACTTCATATTCATAGGGCTACCGCTCATACAAAACTTCTTAAGGCTATCAGCGATAGCCCTATGGAAGTAGATACTAATAGTGTTAATAAACATCAATTAGAGAAACTTAAGATATATTGTAGTAATCATATTGAGGACGGTCAGTGGACTAGGTATTGGAATTATAACGCACGCTCCAGCGAGGGTAATCTTTTGTGGATACCTAATGCGTTAATTCATAATCTTCCTTATCCATCCAGTAGGGCTCTGGAGAATGTTAATGCTATGATGAACGCTAACACTCTGGTGGTGCCAGGGGTAGAACAAGATACAAGGCGGCTCAATAACCTATTTGAGGAAGGTCAAAACTTAAGAGTATTGATGGAAGAATATGAAAAAAAACTGTATGCTCTGGCTAATGAATCTATTAGTAGTTTCCCTCTTATTAAACTCTTTAGCACCCAAGAAGGGCGTGATAGTGTTATAACCGTCGTCCCAGTTAAACCCTATGTTCTGGAGTATCTTATGACTCAAGGTGGGTTATATACACACGGATTAAATGTCGCTAGTGGTGGTGGTTCTAAGGCTAGGGCTAAAGTTAAAGCCCTACCGACATCGGTCGAAGATGTTATGGCTCGGTTCGGTAGTATGACGAAGGAAGAACGAGCCCTACTGGCGGCGGAACTTAATGCTATGTAATTTTAAAAAGGTGTTGGGTGTTGGTGTAATTTATAAAATAAATTATTTTTTTGTTCTAAGAAGTCTCCTTAGTCCAAACACCTTTTTCTGTAGTCCTCTGGACCTACTGCCCCCTATTTGGATTTACATTAATAAATATTTGATTAAATTAATTACTTAAAAATTAATGTATATTATATACATATGACTACTACAATTAATACAATCTCATCGATGAAGAAGGTAAAAATTACTGTTAAGCCTAAGGGCGATTATCCTAAAGATAAATTATTTTTTGAGAGTGTTAAGTATATTAACAAGTTAAATGAAAGTAATCCACATTATAGTATTATACCTGTGCCAATAGAGCCAGGTAGTAAGAAAGTAGCCCTACCTATTAAGATACAGGGCGAGGTTATTATGGACGGCGTGTTATTCGCTGCCGCGCATCCTAAAGAAAAACAGTGGTCTAATGATAAGTTTAAAGACTGGCTTAGACCTATTAAAGATGATACAGGTGTAAGACACCCCGCCTTTATAGAACAAGCCGATTACCGTCTCGGTTGTTTGGTCGGTAAGGGTATCGGTATTTTAGACTTTGACTGCGATGTAGACTACAAGTGGTTTAAAGATAAGTTTAAACTCGATATGACTAAGTATCCAGTGGTCGAGGGCTACGGACACCACGGCTGTAGTTGTAATCCTGCTCTTCATAAGACTTACCACTTATACTTCCAAAAAGATGACTTTTGGCTATCGCAGAAGAAGGGGACTAATGTTATTTATAAAGATTACGAAGAATCTACAGATGTTAGAAAGATTGATTATCTTAGAAACAGCCCTAATAATACACCACACGTTTTATTACTACCGAGCGGCGGACCTAAGTCTAAGCGGTGGATTCACCAGCCCGATAGTATTACTACCTTACCCCCCGATATTACTTCGTATTTTAAAAATAACTGGAAGATTAGCGTTGATAATAAAATACAGAAAGTAGTCGGTAGTAATAAATATTTAGAATTATTTAAGATTATACCTTCTAGCCATATTATTCAGGGTAAGTTTATTAGGATGATTATGGAGTTAAAGGGACAGCGTGTCGAAGACCACTCTATTATTACAGCATCACGCTTACTTAGAAGAACAGATGTTAAACGCATTGGAAGCGGTAGTAGAGAGTATACAGACGAAGAACACGATAATTGGGTTAAGAGTATTATACGCCTTTATAACCCGCAGATTGATAGGATGAGCGTTAAGACTATTACCGATTACAGTATGGATACAGCCCCCACCGAAGCTAGTGCTATACACCGAAAAGATTTAGAACAATGTGGAACTGAGTTTAGTATCGAAAAAATTAAAGATATTGAGAAATACGAAACCGACCCTTTCACTAGGATGAATCTCGTGGCGCGCTATTACAATAAGTTTTGTATCATTACGAGTTGTGATAATATTAGTAATGAACCCCGTAGGATTATGTATAATAGAGTCGGGGGGATTAGAAGTATAAGAACCTTTAAGAATACGCGCGAGTTCTTACAGGGACACGATGTTAAGATAGTTCTTAATGACGGTAAGAAAGAATCCAGTGCTAAGTGGTGGATGGAGAACTACCAAAGGTTCGATGAATGTATATATAAACCCATAGGTATATTAGACGGCGCCCATAACCAGAACCCCCGAATTTATAACTCTTTTACAGGTTTTAAAATTAAACATATAGAGGGCTACGAAAACAAAGAATATGATGAACGCGGCGACCGTATTCATCATCATATATCTAAGGTTATGAGTTGGAACGAAGAAGACCCCGACAATATGGATATTTACAACTTTAATAGGATGTGGATGTATAAGCATATATGTGAAGGCGTAAGACCTAATGTAGGACTAGTGTTTTACTCTCCAGAGTTAGGGACGGGTAAGAGTTTTCATACCCGATGTTATGCCGACTTTGTAGTAGGGAGACAATTAACATATCAGGTAAGTAGGTTTGGTAGCCTTGTTAATGATAGATTTACAGATGGTTATGAAGATAAGTCTCTAATGTGTATCGAAGAACTACCAGAAAATTCATATAAGAATAAGGAGGGCTGGGACTTCTTTAAAACTTTTATTAGTGATGACGACCAAGAGTCCAGAAAGATATACTGCGGTGCGTCTACCACTACTCTACATTGTCCTGTAATGATGAATACGAATCATATATATGCGGTAGACGGAGAAGCCGCCAGTAGAAGGCTATTATGTGTTCGTGTTAATCCTATCTACCATAATAATACAGATTACTTTGATAAACTTTGGAAGTGTGCTAATGTTAAAAGTTGGGAGAACTACTTTCATAGATATATTATAAATAAACATCACGAGTTTGCCGATACGGATATTAGCCCTAACGAACATACTATACCTATGACTAAATACAAGCGTAATCTTCTTAGTAGAAGCACGGATTCCGTGGTTATCTTTATGGGACATTGGCTTAACACTATGAATGAAGGTAATAGTAATGAGCCAGACTTTAGTAATAATATCGGTAAGACTTGGCACGTGGAGGATATGTTTAAAGAATATAAACACTTTTGTAATGTTAAACATCACGAAAGTTTTATTAAGAATACATATGAATTTAAAAAGAAATTACAAGATAGATTTGAGATTAATATGGTAGAGATACAGACCAAATTATCTAGTCCTAAACCCGCACCCTCCTTAAAACCAAGAAAAGATGTTGCGTGTATGAGCCGTGATAATAAAGGTCAATTTGTAGTGTTCGAAAAACAATTGTTAGAGAGATTGTGGGCTCTATGCCAGAAGAAAACGCGACAGACTGAAAAAGTGATGGAGATTGACGAAGAGCTCTTTAATGTCTCTAAGTTTAGTTTGGCGTCCTACGAAAAAGATGCTGGATTTCTAAGTGATGAAGAAGATGAACTAGGCTCTTAATTACTTAAAGTTAATGTATATAATATATATAATGAGTCGTAGAAGACACGCAGACTATAACTATTCTATTACAACTACTACCCCAGGCGGTAGTATTATTATTAAAAATAATTTAGATACTTTCGAAGATATTGCTAATTATATTAACCGTGAGTTCTTTAGTGATTTTCCAGTAGTTAGTAGGGCTATGGTTAATAATTGGGTGTTTTATGATAAGAAGCGCAGAGCGTTCGGCACTGGATTTAATATTACTCGAATTCCACTATAAATACTCCTTCTTTTTTTTCGCACCCTACAATTTCACACTTAGGTCTATTAGGCGTTCCTGTAGTCCTACCAGCGGTCCACCCCCTTTCGGCGGGTAGTGCGTTTGGCGGTTTTATTCTGGGAAACTTGTAGCGCTCCAGTGCCTTTATATCTCTCCAGCCTTTATAGGGTGTAGGCTTAGGCTTGGGGTAAGGAGAATTAACCCACTTACCATTACCCTTATTTTTTATATAATAGTCCTTCATATAGAATAGGTAGCCCTCCCGATTTATTCTTTTCCAATCTTTCATTTGTAGTTTTTGTTGGTCTGTTGTAGTCATCTACTATATAGTTCTATAAAATCTAAAAAGGTGTTGAGTGTTTGGTGTTTGAGTTTTTTTAAAAAAATAAAAATATTTTTTAAAGAATGTTATCAATATCAAACACCAATCACACGCTAGCAATACTCAATGCGGGGCGGGTATGTCTATAATTAGTCTTACTGGGTCTCTTGGTCTGTATCTTAAGGATACGCTTTATGTCGTCGTCTGTTAGTTCATACTGTCGTAGGTCTATGTCTAGCAGTTCATCTGGAACGTTATCTCTGTTAAACATACAGTTACTACTACAACTTATCGCATCTAAAAATCTTTTAATAATACTTTTACCCTTAGCCATATAGTAATACATATATAATATTACCAGCCCCTATCCCACTTAGTTTTCAGTCTATCTCTATATAATTTCTTGTTGTAGGCTTCACGTTTCTTAGCATCTTTCTTCCTTCTTTCGGCTATAAGTTCTTGTTGGGTTAGCTCTTTCTCTGGCTTAGTTAGGAATATTTTTTTTTGATTATCTGCGGGCTTACCCCTTTTCTCTATCTCTCCAGTTAGGTGGTCGTAGCCTTTAGTATGCGGTTTAAAATTTTTATTGTTAAATATAAATTCACTGTTAACTTTAGCAGTTTTACCGAGCCATTCTTTTCTATCTCTAGTCCAAGGCTGGGTAGACTTACCGCTATCGTTTTCTAGCATTTCATACCTAACCTTCATACCCTTCCGTTCTTTCTTTTTTTTTTCTAACATTATACTATACTGTTATGAAAGATAATAATCCAGAATCTAATGATAAGGCTAATTGTCCCAAGACTGGAAAATATCCTTGTAAATGTAAAAAAGACGGAGATAAAGACGGAGATAACGATAAGATATCCACTGGTGTAGATTTAGAAGTTTATACTATTATTAGAGACGACGATAAGCCTACGTGGGAGAGAGAGATACCAAAGCCCCTACCTGGCTCTCAGGGGGAGTGTTTTGTTTTTACTCTAGTAGGACCTAGGAGTAGTGGAAAATCAGTAGTAATAAATAATTTAATATTACGTGATGAAATGCTTAGAGATTTGTTCGAACAAATATTAATAATATCTCCAACTATCCATAGTGATAGTAGCAGTAGATACCTAATAAAAGAAGTAGGTAAGGAAAATGTCTACGAAGCCTACAGTGAAGATATTATCCAAAATTTAATTAATAGTGTTAAAGGTAAGGAGAAGCACGAGAGGTCTATGAAACTTGTAATTTTAGATGATGTTATTGGGTCTATACCAAAATATAATAGTTTAATTTATAATTTAACTAGTAAGGCTAGGCATTGGAGTATTAGTATGATTATATCTACACAAAATCTTAGAGAATTACCCCCCGTCTGTCGTAATAACACTACCCACTGGGCTTTCTTTCGTTCGGGTAACCTTAAGGAAGTAGGGAAAATGATGGAGGAAATGGGAAGTCTAGGGTCTCCAGAAAATTGTTTTGCTCTCTATAATAATTGTGTAGAGGAACCGCATAAATTTATGTATATAGACTCTAACTATAATGTTTTTAAATGTTTTACAGAACACGTTTGGAGTAAGTTTACAGATGACGGTAAGTATAATACAGACTTCGTAGGAGGAGATAAGGGGTTAGAAGATGTTAATCCACTTAACCCCCCCGACCCCAAAAAATTATAATACTATATAGTATATGGATAGTTCAGCGGCAGGGTTTAATTCACAATCACTTTCTACGCTTGGTAATTCGGGGGCTCAGTTCGCCGCACAGAAAAATAGGCAAGAGGCAATGCTGGAGTATGAAGAGCCAGATATGAAAAATAAATCTATGGTAGATAGCGTTAACGAAGGGCTCGGGACATCAGGAAGTTTATCTAAGTTTGGTAAGGGGGCTAAAGATTTTGCTAGTAAGTATCAGGAGTTAAAGAATAAGGGTGCCGCACTGGGCGATACTGTTAAACAGTTCAGTAGTGGACTAGAAAATGCTTTTGGTAGTAATAGTTCTACCCCTGTTAGTAAGATTTCTACAAAATTACAGACACCTTCTATGCCCCTACAACCTGGGTCTCAGGAGGCTAATTATGATAATCTTGCCTCTAAAGGATTACAGGCGGAGCATAAATCAGTTGTCTCTAGTATGGACGACGTTACGGCGGAGGGGACTAAATCTCTAATTAAAGCGGACCCTGTTGCTGGTAAGAACCCTAACGCTGCTGGGACATCACTAGAAGACCGTAATGCTATATTAAATAAACGTAGTGATATTATAAATCAAAAAAGTAGTCCTACAGCGGAACCAGGCAGGAACCCACTCAACGATGATACTGTAGATAGTCTAGGGGGAGATTTACATAACGCTGCTAATAGATTTGTAAGTTCTCAAGGTAGTTTTATGGATAGGGCTAGTTCCGCTGTTAAAAATATGTTTGGTGGGGCTAATAGTGTTACGCAGGGAGGAGCAGATATAGCCAGTAGTGTTAGAGCAGCAACTAATAACGGTATTAATGGAGCCCGTGGGGCTATAGCCAATGGGGCTAGTAATCTTCACGCTACAGTCCAGAGTGGTGTAGACGATGCGACTCGAGGGGCGAAGATGGTAACGGGAGCCGCAGATGACGTAGCGTCTATGGCATCAAAAGGTTTAGAACTAGGGGGGACAGTTCTAGACGCACTAGGACCCGTGGGCGATTTGTTAGGGTTAGGAATGGCTATTTTTGGAGGAGCCGAGGCATCACATCAGGAATCCGTAGAGAAGAAGGCACAGGCAGACGCCCAGAGTGCTATGGCGGCACCAGTAACAGCGGGTCAAGGGACAGGAGGGGCTATGACTACAGCGACACTAGACACAAGCCACCCAGGGCAAGCCGTAGCCTCATCTCATTTCTAGAATAGGGTTATACAATTATACAAAATTATTATCTTGTATAATATTATAATCAATGGTGTTAATTAGCGTCCAATCAGTAGAAACTAACAATGGCTACCAATTTAAAAATGACTTTAGTGAAACAATAGAAATAGACCCTAAGGCTTCTGTATCCGTAGTTAATGCGTTGTTCGAAAGAGAAGATAAATTTGTTGTTACTACAGAAAATAACATTTTTGATATAGGGTTGTCGACCGACGCCCCCACCCAGATAGTAATACCAGAGGGTAGTTATACAGGGGCAGCGTTAGCGGAGGCTATACAGTATGCCTTGTATTTAAATTACGGAGAATTAGGAATTTATTTTAGCGTTACATTTAGTAAAGGTAAGCCTAATAATTTTATAATAGAGTATTCATATGAAGCCCAAGATATATCTATACACGCACCGCAAAATATTAATACAGTTGGAGCAGAGGTAGTAATAAGCGACCTTAAGGCTATAGATTTTGGTAATATTACAACAGTATCTAGTAATTACGCTCTTACACAGAGTCCTATAGAAACCACCATAGTCCCTAACGTGGCTCAGGGTGGTAGTTTTATAGAAGCAAGAATTAACCAGACAGGCACGCAAGCATTACCCGTAGCACCTGTCGCAGAGTCTTCGTGGTTAATTGGTCTTACAAGTGGTAAACGGGGTCAACCAGCGGCAGGAGCAGTAGTCATTAATACTAATATTGTAGATATAGGTATAGTTTTTTTTAAACGCGCGGATGGAACTACTAGTGTTAAATTTATAGAGAATGGAACAGAGACGACTTCTGGAGCACAGGCGTGGGAAGTTAAAGATAATGATACATATAAAATATTACTAGCCCCTGATGGTGCGAGTAATACAGGAGGACCAGAGTATTGGTATAAACGAGATGGGGGGCGTTATCGTAAATTTGATGTAGGAAGCCACGTAAATGAAAATTTTTGGGGTGGTAAATTTCTACAGCCAATATGGGGAGCAGACTACCCCGATGTTGGAGGCGCAGGACCTATTTGGTGGAAAATTTTATATACCCCAGCGGGGGTTAATATGCTACCACAAAAATTAAATTTAACACTAACAGACCATACATATTCTAATAATAACTTACTTAGAGATTACTCGGCAGTGGGCTACGTGGCGGATAATGTAGGAGGTTTAACAGAATTAATTAATTCTAATGTATCCAGTCAATTAATTTTTAGTTTAAGTATGGTTGATAAAACAAAATATAGCACTTGCCTGATATCTATATTAGATGAAAACCAAAGACTTGTAAATGTAGGACAGACGGCTACAGAAATAATGGGTAACCCTTTTTATGGTAATACTACGGATAATGTAGGTAACGCTCTAACAGACGGGACAACTAATCCAGCACTCCTATCTTTCGAGTTTGATAAAGAATCACAAACCGTATACCGTAGAGAAACTACCAATGATTTTTCTAATCAACAACATTATATAGCAAACGCTATAGTTAGACCTAATAGACAACCTATTAATACTCAAATGGCTGTAGGAAAGTGGAGTGCCGACACGGTTTTTAAAATATTAATACTAGCAGAAGCCGACGAAGTAGTAATAACTTGTAATGAAACTGGTAGTTCTAAACCCGAAGATGATATAATTATTTATCAGGATAAATATTTAAATACTGTTTCTAATGGGGCTAAGACTATATCTATTATCAATGCTGGGGTGGGGTGGACGGACGCTACAGATTATTGGTTTTATTTAGACGACCCTACTAATAGTGCTGTAGTCCAAGTTACGGGACAAGCCGACGGCACACTTACTAACCCTATATTAATTAAGAGTGGTAAGGGATTTACGGCTGCGGCGACCTACGATTCATTCCCTATAATAATAGATTCAGGTTTTCCTTTGTCGGGGGTTACCTTAGGAACGACTAAGCCTACATTTAGAGTTGATGCTCTATGGGATTTAGATATACCTACAACTAATAATTACTCTACATCTTGGAAAACTACAGGAACTAATGGCTATAGGTGGCTTATGACTATACCAGACTGGGAGGGAGCATCAACCGATGCCCAGAGTGGACTTACAGTAAAATCTTTTTCTATACAAGGTGGAGCCAAATCCGCCCCAGTTGTTAAGTTTATACCCCGAGTTCTACCCGCTTTTGGAGATTTAATAGGATTTAATAAATCTATATATACCTTCGATGAAGCAGCTCAAATTAATAGTGATGGTCCTATAAACGCACTAGCGGGTAAGGACGAAAATATTAGTATTAATATAGATAATCTACCTATTAAATCTTATATAGGAAAAGGCTATCTCCAAAATTCTACTATTAATACTGCTCCACTGGGGTCACAGCAGGGTATTACTAGGACAGTTGCGGTAATACCCCGTAGCCACGAAGAAAATGGTAATGCGGGGACTGGAACCGTAGGACCGTATTACTACGATTACTTTCCATATAGCATTCCATTACATAACGCTGTAGAGTTAAATGTTAATGAACTGGAGATTACACTTAAAAACAGAGACGGCACTCTGGCTACAGATATTACTAAAACCAGTTTATTACTTAACATTAGTAAGGTGGATAATATGGGCGAAGGCTCTATGGGCGGGGGCATAGGAAATCCAATTAAGGCAGGTAGAAATTACGATAGACTAGATATTGATAAAACATTAAGAGTTGGTAATATGGCTCCTATTGGAAATAAATTAAATGGAGCACTACGCCACGAAAGAGCCGATTTCAGTAATAGTGCTACTGGTTCAGGAAAAGACAAAACATACGCAATTTAACCCGAAGGTATGCTATGATTAATATTATTATCTTTTATAATATTATAAATGCCAGTGTATAAGGATAATCATTGTAATAGACTTCTAAAGCGTGTAGGTAAATCATACGGCGCTAGCGGTAAAAAAAAAGTTTATAAATCTAAAGATACTATATCTAAAGCCGACGACGACGCAGCAGACAAACATTTAAATAGTAGGACTAAGAAAAAGGTAGTTAGAAAGAGTAAGAAGGTTTATAAATCCAGTGATACTATATCTAAAGCCGACGACGCAGCAGCAGACAAATATTTAAATAGTAAGACTAAAAAAAAACCTAAGTCTCATTCAGCCGCCGATGCTCGTGGTAAGGCTCCTATGCCTAAGGCTAAGGCTAAGGCTAAGGTTCAGGGTCCTAGGAATTTAAAAAAAGGTTTTGGTATTAAAAGAACTGAGGCTAAGGTTCAGGGTCCTAGGAATTTAAAAAAAGGTTTTGGTATTAAAAGAACTGTTCGAGCTAAGGCTAAAGGTAAGGGTAAAAATCCATATGAATCAGGAAATTTAATGACCCAACGCCACGGTGGTGATGGTGTTATAACCCATTTCCAAATTCACCCTAAAGCCGCATTAAAATACGGACAACCAAAAAACCTAATGGTTTCTTACGACCACGAACAGCAGAGCGAATTATCGGGGGGGTTTGATGTTAGAGATAAACACGGCAGTGGTCTAGCGCCAACGGCAAGTCACGTAGACCCCCTCGCTAAGTATAATTAATTTTCTAACCCTATTATATGAATCATAAAGATATTATATTATGGGGAACCCTAGTAATAAAATCTATGCCTAAATCATATGAACGAAGAATCATTAGAAAATCTAAATAATCCCTATTTTACTGGAGATTACGCCCAAGATTATTTATTAATGACTACATTATTAGATTCATTAGAGTTTTACAGTGGTGGAGAACGTAAGAGTATGATGACTAAAAATGGTAAGAAACACCCTAAGAATGGTGGCTCGATGTTATATGGCTACACTTGGAAGGGGTGGAATAGTCCTACGATAAGTAAGACTAAAGTAGCCCCAGGTATTTATCAAACCAAGATTAAAGACTTACATCCAGAATTAGAAAAACTTTTTATAGAGTTTGCTAATTTACACTTTGGAGACTTCGATTGGGGTCAGGTCCAGATGAATAAGAATTTTTGTTGTCCTCCACATAGAGACTCTAAAAATATAGGTGAAAGTATATTATGTTGTTTTGGGGACTTTACAGGTGGTAATACTGTAGTAGATATCTTAGGTAAGATTACTAAGTTTGATAGTAGGGCTGCCCCTATTAAGTTTAACGGTAGTGAATGTATCCACTGGGTAGAGCCTTTCGAGGGTAATAGATATTCGTTAGTGTTCTTCCATAATAACAGCAGTAGAAGATTACACAAAATATTATCTAACCCCTTATTATAGAACTATGCCTTCAGGAGTATATCCAGATTTTAAAAGAGGCGGAAAAATACCGCACCCAGCAGCAGGACTATCTAAAAATAAATATAACGCTAAAGGCGAAATAATACAAAGAAAATCTCGTAGTAAGTTAAAAGAATCCGCACAAGAAAAGTTAGGAGCAACAGTGACTAACCAGAAAGAGTTAGCAACAGCAGTCGGTAGACATATGCTTCCTAAGTTAGCAGACTTGGGCGGAGGAATACAGACCCCCTTTGATGGTAAAGGTCTGGCTCAAAATCAACTACTACAACAATTACAACCTTCTAAAGATGTATCCGCTATGAAAACACTGGCTCCAGGTATTTCTAAAGATGTAGATATGTCTATTATACCAGACTGGGCTAGACAAATAGGGCGTAAGCCTAAGTTAAGCAGTGCTACTGTTAATGATGATAATGATAACACTACCCCGCAGGATAATCTCGGGCTTGTAAACACAATTGATAATCCTAACATAGCACGAGCGATAATGAAAGCAGCAATAGACCCACGCCGAGTCCACCATAGTTCTAGAAAACTTGGTAGTAGAGTTCCTGGATTTGGCTCTATAAAAAACCCACAAGATTTTGGCGATATGGCTGAATTTCTT
>TARA_R110002153_G_scaffold4288_1_pt1 | contig 13486 bp, 10 predicted proteins | sample TARA_R110002153 | Tara Oceans TARA_R110002153 (sample SAMEA4398193) | marine metagenome | biome: Polar Biome; feature: [SRF] surface water layer (ENVO:00010504); material: water (ENVO:00002006), including particulate matter (ENVO:01000060) such as... | depth 5 m
ATCAAACACATAAGAAGTAATTTGTTCATGCGGATATTCCAATTGGTAATATGCTTCATAAACCTTTTCCTTGATTACAACATATTGTACGGATACTTTTAGTTTAACAAATACATCATCGAGCGTTTTTGTTTCTATAATAACATCTAATTGCTGAATTTTTAAACCAATCCGTGCGGCAATTCGTTGAACAAAAGGAATTTTAAATTGTATGCCAGATTGTCTTACGCTTGTAAATTTTCCAAAGGTTTCAATTAAAACTGCCGTCTGCTGTTTTACAATAAATACTCCCGATAGGATAGTGAAAATCACCAAAAACACAATCGGAATCCAAATAAATGAGCCCATAATTTTAAAGTTTATAGTTAATACTGATAAGATACTAAAAACCTTCTTGTTATTAGTAATATTTCATCAGCAATTGTTACAGCAATAAGTTCATTTAATAGCATAACAACCATAAACTAAATTATAAAATGCTGTTCAAAAGTTCTTGTTGATATATTCACCTTAATGAATATAGTATAAGGGTTATCTTTAATTCAAATTATTTTTTAAAATACAAAATCAATGTTAGTTTCAATACAGCCAAAATTACCCATGCGAAACAAGGCGAAAACAAGAGAATACTATATCGATTCTTTAGGATTCAAAGAATATGGAACAAATGAATATCCAGAATATTTAATGATAGAGAAAGATGAAGTACAATTACACTTCTTTCTTTTTGAAGCCCTTAATCCAAAGGAGAATTATGGTCAGGTGTATGTTAGAACAAATGATATCAATACATTATACCAAGTGTTATTAAAAAACAATGTGCCTATACATCCCAATGGTAAGTTAGGGATGCGGCCCTGGGGACAAAAGGAATTTTCTTTATTGGATCCCGACCACAACTTATTAACATTTGGTCAAGCAATTGATTAAGTTATTCTTCTTTCTAAACTATAGCAAACAAAAAGGCAGCTCTAAAGAGCTGCCTTTTTTATGCGGGGTTAAGTTTACTTTATAAATTAAATATCAAAACGGTCCAAGTTCATAACTTTGGTCCAAGTTCTTGCAAAGTCACGAACGAATTTTTGTTTTGCATCTTCAGTTCCGTATACCTCGGCCAACGCTCGTAATTCAGAGTTAGATCCAAATATTAAATCTGCTCGTGTGCCTGTCCATTTAACATTCCCTGTTTTACGGTTGCTTCCTTCAAAAACAGTGTCGTCATTAGAAGCCGCTTTCCAAGTAGTTCCCATATCTAATAGATTAACGAAAAAATCGTTTGTCAACATACCAGGTCTATCGGTAAACACACCATTCTTAGATCCATCATAATTAGCACCTAAAACTCGCAGGCCACCAACTAGAACTGTCATTTCAGGAGCAGTTAATGTTAAAAGATTTGCTCTATCAACTAAAAGTTCTTCTGCCTTAACTGAAAACTTCTGCTTTGTAAAGTTTCTGAATCCATCTGCAATTGGCTCTAATGCATCAAAAGCTTCGATGTCTGTCATTTCTTGTGTTGCATCGGTACGTCCTGCGTTAAAAGCAACATTTACACTATACCCTGCAACTTTCGCTGCATTTTCAACAGCGGCAGACCCGGCCAAAATAATCAAATCCGCAAAAGAAACTTTCTTATTGCCTGTTTGTTTATCGTTGAAATCTTTCTGAATTTTTTCTAACGTAGCAGTAACTTTAGCCAATTGAACTGGGTTATTTACCTTCCAATCTTTCTGAGGAGCTAAACGAACACGACCACCATTTGCACCACCACGTTTATCAGATCCTCTAAATGTAGAAGCAGATGCCCATGCAGCAGATACTAATTCAGAAGTTGACAATCCTGAAGATAAAATACTTTTCTTTAATTCTTGGATATCACTATCGTTGACCAATTCAAAATCTACGCTAGGTACAGGGTCTTGCCATAATAATTCTTCTTGTGGCACTTCTGGTCCTAGGTAACGATCTACAGGTCCCATATCACGGTGTGTTAACTTAAACCAAGCACGTGCATAAGCATCTTTAAACTCATCGGGGTTTTCTAAAAATTTTCTAGAAATTTTCTCATAAGCTGGATCCATACGTAAAGAAAGGTCTGTCACCAACATAAATGGCTGATGTGTTTTCCCTTCAATATGAGCGTCAGGTACAGTTCCTGAACCTGCATCACCTACTGGTTTAAATTGCCAAGCGCCTGCCGGACTTTTAGTTAGTTCCCACTCAAAACCAAAAAGGTTTTCGAAATATTTATGGCTCCATTTAGTTGGAGTCTGCGTCCACGCACCCTCAAGTCCACTAGTAATAGTATCAGCGCCAGAACCTGATCCGAAACTACTCTTCCAGCCTAAGCCTTGTTCCGTAATATCGGCTGCAGCCGGTTCAGCGGTAACATATTTATCTGGATCTGCTGCACCGTGTGTTTTACCAAACGTATGGCCGCCTGCAATTAAGGCAACTGTTTCATAATCATTCATTGCCATTCTTTTGAATGTCTGTCTGATGTAATGTGCAGCTTCTAAAGGGTCTGGGTTTGCATTGTGCCCTTCAGGATTTACATATATTAATCCCATATGTGCAGCACCCAAAGGATTTTCTAATTCATTTCCATCCTTATCATATCGTTGCTTATTTCCTAACCATTCCGTTTCAGAACCCCAATAAATATCCTCTTCTGGCTGCCATATATCTTCACGACCTCCAGCAAAACCGAACATTGGTAATCCCATGCTCTCATGAGCAACGTTACCGGTCAATATCATTAAATCTGCCCATGAAATCTTTCTACCATACTTTTGCTTAATTGGCCAAAGTAATAAACGAGCCTTATCTAAATTAGCATTATCCGGCCAGCTATTCAACGGCGCGAATCTTTGATTTCCTGAACTAGCACCACCTCTACCATCTGCAATTCTATAGGTTCCTGCACTATGCCAAGCCATACGTATAAAAAACGGTCCGTAATTTCCATAATCTGCTGGCCACCAATCTTGACTGGTCGTCATTAATTCAGTCAAGTCCTTTTTAACAGCAGCTAAATCTAAAGACTTAAATTCTTCTGCATAGTTAAAATCGTCATCCATTGGATCCGCTTTTTTCGAATGCAGTCTAAGAATATTTAAATTCAACATGTTTGGCCACCAATCTTTATTAGTTGTGCCACCGCCTGCTGCTTGATTTAATTCACCGTTCAAAAATGGGCAATCTGCTTCTGAGGATTCGTTCACATCCCAAGCTTCACCTTTTCCGTTACTACTCATGATTATATTAGTTTTTATGTTGTTTTTTTCTACTCTAGTAAAATTATAAATATTTTGCTTATTAAATTTATGGTTTTCATAGATAAAAACTATCGTTGGATTTTAATCATTTACTACATCATTCTCCTTTAAAAAACACACTTAAATATACGCATTTTGAAATTAAAAATTTCCACCAACGCCTTGTAAATGTGACCATGGTATACATAAACTACATGTTAATTTAATTTTAGGGTTTGAAAGCATACAATAGCTCTCTTAAAATTAGTGAATGGTCCATTTCTTTTAACAATTCCTTCTAATATGTCCTTTTAAAAACTGACTATCTTGCACGATAACTAAACCAAAGAATGCGTAAGGAAACCAAAAGACAGCGACAGGCGAAATTGTTACGCATATTTAGAAAAATACATAGAATTACTGGGGCTGCATTATTTATATTTTTCTTTTTTATCGCAATTACTGGACTACTACTTGGCTGGAAAAAACACAGTGGAGGTATAATTTTATCTAAATCATACAAAGGTATTTCAACTGACCTAAAAGATTGGCTTCCCATAGATAGCCTGAATACTTTAGCTAACTATTATCTGCTAGAAACAATTTCACCAGAACTTTCAACCGATATTGATCGTATCGATATTCGAAAAGACAAAGGGATGGTTAAATTTATATATACCGAGCATCTTTGGGGACTTCAACTTGATGGAGCTACTGGAAAATTACTTCATGTAGACCGGCGTTATTCTGATCTTATTGAAAACATACATGATGGTTCAATATTAGATAAGTATTTAGGTACAAGTGACAATCAAGTCAAAGTTTTTTACACCACGGTTATGGGTGTTGCTCTTTTAATTTTTACGATTACTGGCTTCTGGCTTTGGTATGGTCCTAAACGCATGCGAAGAAATAATAGCACTGCATAGAAATTAGCTTTAGCTTTGGGCCCTATAGTATTCACTTCCACATTATGCCAGACCCTAAGAAAAAGGAAAATTCAGAAAAACCTAGTTTACATTCTCGCAACAAACATGCAGGACGTTATGATTTAAAAGCGCTTCGCTTAGTGCATCCTGAACTTAAAGAATTCGTTGCCAAAAATAAGTATGGTAATCTTTCCATTGATTTTTTTAATCCTAAAGCAGTTAAGGCCCTGAATAAAGCCCTATTAATCTCAAATTATGGTTTAGATTATTGGGATATACCAGATGGTTTTTTATGCCCCCCGATACCTGGACGAGCAGATTATATTCATCACATTGCAGATATTTTAGCCGCGAGTAATGACGGAGCTTTCGTTAAAGGAGAGCAGATTATTTGCTTGGATATCGGCGTTGGCGCCAATTGTGTTTACCCGATAATTGGAAATAGCGCCTATGGATGGTCATTTATTGGAACAGATATCGACCCAAAAGGAATTGAAGCTGCACAAAAAATTGTGACCTCAAACCCTTCACTTCATGGTAAAGTAGAATTTAGACTACAGCCAAAACCTGAGCATATTTTCTCGGGAATATTAAACACCAATGAAAAAGTAGATTTAACTATTTGTAATCCGCCTTTTCATGCTACCCAAGCAGAAGCAGAAGCAGGGACTTTAAGAAAGTTGAGTAATCTTAAGAAAAAGAGAGTCAAGAAAGCTGAACTAAATTTCAGCGGACAAGGTGGTGAACTATGGACAGATGGTGGCGAAAAGCGTTTTGTTTTAAATATGATCAATGAAAGCGCACAATTTCCAAAAAATTCCGCTTGGTTTTCTACATTGGTCTCTAAACAATCGAATTTACGTTCTTTTTATGACAGATTGGAAAAAGTGGGCGTTGTAGAACACAAGACTACACCAATGGGTCAAGGAAATAAAATGAGTAGAATAATTGCCTGGACATTTTTATCTGCACCAGAGATGAAAGCTTGGGCAGATGAACGATGGGAAAGTAAATAAAATCCTTCCTTAAAGCTTATTTCGAATTAATATAGGCCTGTTTTAAGCCGTTCTAATTAAATCTTATACCCGAAGGGTCGAATTTTATTTTTAAAATCAATTAAAACGCTCTTATGGCAGGAGAAACTGATCTTAATATATTGTTAGAGAGTTTAGAACCGAGTTTAAACCTGGGTAGTTATGTTTTTATATCTCTCAAAGATATCAACGAAATCTTAAGAGAAGATATTCTGTTTGAATTCAAAGAAGCAGAAGGTATTACAATTCTCTTATCCAAAGATAAAGCAGATAAATATAATTTAGATTACGAGTTCGTTGCTTCTTGGATAACCTTAAAAGTTCATTCCGCATTAGATGCCGTTGGTCTTACAGCCGCTGTATCTTCAGCATTAACAAAACATAATATTAGTTGCAATGTGGTTGCAGCTTATTATCATGACCATATTTTTGTTAGTAAAAAAGACACCAAAAAAGCTATGGAAGTTCTGAGTGAATTTTCAAGAAAATAAACTAAGCCATATTTTCCTGAGAATTTAGATTTAACCCAATTTATTTAAGGCAGTTTCAATACGAGCTATGCTTTCCTCTTTACCGATCATAGACATAATATCAAAAATATGTGGTCCTTTCATATCACCCACTAAAAACAAACGAAGTGGGGGCATAACCTTACCAAAAGATAATTCCTTTTCGGCAATCCATGCTTTTACTAGTGTTTCGGTGTTTTCTGATGAAAAATCTTCTATAGGTTTTATCGTAGCTATTAAGTCATTCATGATGTCAGCAGTATCTTCTTTCCACTGCTTTTTAACTGCCTTTTCATTATACTTTTTAGGAGCAATAAAGAAATAGTCGCTTAGTTCCCAAAAATCAGAAACAAATACTGCCCGTTCTTTTATAAGCGTAACAACTTGGGTTACATATTCTAAACTCGAATATAATTCGTTTGTGGTTTGCTTTTTTACCGTAGGCAAAAAGCTTTTCGCTAAATCAACATCTACAGCTTGTTGTAAATAATGCTGATTGTACCATTTGGTTTTTTCAGGATCAAAACGAGCACCTGATTTGTTTACGCGCTCCAAACTAAAGGCCGCAACCAATTCATCTAAAGAAAATAATTCTTGTTCCGTTCCAGGATTCCATCCTAAGAGCGCTAAGAAATTAATAACAGCTTCTGGGAAATATCCTTCCTCTTTATATCCTGCTGACTCATTCCAAGAAAGTGGAAAAACAGGAAAACCTAATTTTTCGCCGTCTCGCTTACTTAATTTTCCTTTTCCAACGGGTTTCATAATCAGTGGAAGATGAGCAAACTCCGGTAAATCCCATCCAAAAGCATCATAAAGTTGTTTGTGTAAGGCCAAAGAAGGGAGCCATTCTTCTCCACGAATAACATGTGTAATTTCCATTAAATGATCATCAACAATATTAGCTAAGTGATAGGTTGGCATACCATCACTTTTAAACAAAACTTTATCATCAAGAACATTGGTGTCAATTTGCATTGAACCGCGAATAATATCATTTAATTCCAATTTTTCATCAGGTGGGGTTAAAAAACGAATAACAAATTCAACGCCATTATCCAGCCTTTGCTGAACCTCTTCTGGCATTAAAGACAACGAATTGTCTAGTTTAAGGCGATTATGCCAATTATAAATAAACGTTTTCCCATTTTCCTCATGGTTTTTTCGATGCCCATCAAGACTTTCAGCGGTATCGAAGGCATAATATGCCTTCCCGTTTTTAATAAGCTCATCGGCATACTTTTTATATAAAGATTTTCGCTCGCTCTGTCTATACGGGCCGTAACCACCATCTTTGCCGATACCTTCATCAAAAGGAATTCCGCACCAATTCAAAGAATCAATAATATACTGTTCTGCACCTTCAACATATCTATTTTGGTCGGTATCTTCTATACGAAGTATAAAATCACCACCATGTTTTTTAGCAAATAAATAATTAAATAGAGCGGTACGAACACCACCGATATGTAAAGGCCCCGTAGGACTAGGAGCAAAACGAACGCGTACTTTTTTCGACATATTCTTTTTATAAAGTCGCAAAGATACACAACCAACCGTTTTTAAAAGGAAAATCTGAAACGCGAATTTGTATCTTTTACTATAATAATTAACTGATTGTAGCGGTTATATCAAATGAATACAGTTTTGTTTTAACAAATTATTCCCATTAATCATTCGTCATAACCGTTATCTTGGTATAAAAATCGATAATTGCAAGACTTCAACCACATTTTAGACCGATTGAATAAGTTTATTCAAAAACATTACTCTCAAGTTTTACTTAAGGGTGTTTTGTTGTTTTTTGCTTTCGGATTTTTATTTTTTTTAATTGTATTAGGTGTAGAATACTTTTTATGGCTAAATACCCTGGGCAGAATGATTCTGTTCGGTGTATTTATAGTTACTGAACTTTATTTACTTTTCCGCTATATCATGGTTCCGATTTTCTATCTCTTAAAACTCAAAACAGGGATAGGTACTAAGGATGCGGCTTCAATGATTGGAAAACATTTTCCCGAAGTAGGTGATAAACTAATCAATCTGTTAGATTTGGCTGAAGACCCAAAACAATCTGAGCTTTTACTGGCCAGTATTTCACAGCGTTCAAAGCAAATGGACCCTATACCATTTTCAAATGCAATTAATTATAAAGACGCAGCCAAATATATTAAATACTCACTCATACCCTTACTCCTAATTACTACACTTTACATTACTGGTAACTGGGATTCCTTCTTTGGAACCTATGAGCGTGTAGTTAATTATGAAATGGCTTTTGAGAAACCAGCCCCTTTCCGTTTTGAATTATTGTCTTCAAATCTCAATATTCTTCAAGATGAATCATTCACCATTCAGGTAGCTACGAAAGGAGCTATTAAACCGGAAAATGTATTCATAGAAATAAATGGTCAAACCATTTTACTTCAACTTGAAAATGGTTTTTATGTTCACACATTTGCGCCTCCTATAAAAACAACACAATTTAGTTTTAGCGCAAACGAAGTCAATTCTCGTGAATATACCTTAGTCGCTCTAGAAACTCCATCCATAGTAGATTTCACTATGAATTTAAGTTATCCCACCTACTTAAATAAGCAAAATGAAACTATAAAAAGCACGGGAAACGCTGTAATACCCGAAGGAACGAAAGTAACTTGGAAAATAGAAGGAAAACATACCGATAAGATTAATCTCATTCAAAAAGATACTTCAATACCATTTTTAAAAGTAAATAATGCTTTTAGGCTAGAGAAGAGGATCTATAATGATTTGAACTATCAACTAACTACTACAAATAAAAATATTGCCAATTATGAACGATTATCCTTTGATTTTAAAATTATAAAAGATGCGTATCCTACAGTTAAAGTAAATCAAATACTTGATACTATTAATCCTAACATTTCCTATTTCAGTGGCAGTGCTACAGATGATTACGGCCTACGTAAAATAGAGGTCGTCTATTTTGAAATAACAAACGAGAAAGAAGAGAGTCTAGTTTCATTGGTAAAGCCTTCATCAAATTACGAACAGTTCTATTATACATTTCCTTCTGGTTTAGACATTGAGACAGGTAAAGATTATGGCTTTTATTTTAAAATAACCGACAATGATGCTATACACAATGGTAAATCTGTAAAAAGTCAGGTATTTCAACAAACAATCCTTGACGAAAATCAATTAAAAAATAAAGATTTAGAATTCCAACAATCTTTAATTAAAGATTTAGATAAGTCTTTGGAAAGAGCCAAAGAACAGAAAGAATCATTAGAAGAATTAAATCAAAATCAAAAAGAAAAAAGTAGCTTAAATTTTAATGATCAAAATCAAATAAAAGACTTTCTACAGAAGCAAGAACGCCAAGAGCAGTTCATGCAAAAATTCAGCAAAGAGCTTAAAGAAAATTTAGCAAAGGAAGACAGTGATAACAAATTAAACCAATTGTTACAAGAACGATTAGAGCGACAAGAGATAGAGGCTAAGAAAAACGAAAAACTACTTGAAGAACTGAACAAAATAGCAGATAAAATAAACAAAGAAGATTTGGCTAAACGCCTAGAAGAATTGGGGAAAAAGCAACAAAACAGTGAGCGAAGTTTAGAACAATTATTAGAATTGACCAAACGGTATTATGTGACGGAAAAAGCTTCTCAATTATCTAGAGATTTAGAAGAATTATCAAAAAAACAAGAAAGTCTATCCACGAAAGGCAAGACTGAAAATAGGCCTAAAAAACAAAAAGAATTGAATGAAAAATTCAATGAGCTTTCTAACGAACTAGATGCTTTAAATAAGGACAATGAAAAGCTAAAAAAACCAATTGATTTAAAAATTGATAACACTAAAAAAGACGGTGTAAAGGATGATCAAAAAGCAGCTTTAGAAGAACTACAAAAAAAAGAACAAGGTAATGAACAACCTGAGTCAAACGACAAGGCAAACAAAAAACAAAAATCTGCAGCAGATAAAATGAAAGAAATGAGCGAACAATTAGGTGAATCATCTTCAAGTAGTGGTGGTGGCTCTTCGGTTGCGGAAGATGCAGAAATGCTAAGACAAATATTAGACAATCTTATCATATTCTCTTTTAAACAAGAATCACTTTTTGATAAACTAGCACAAAAAGAAGACCAAGATGCTACTCAATACTCTGAAACAGTTCGTGATCAAAATGAATTAAGAGGTCTTTTTGAACATGTAGACGATAGTCTATTTGCATTATCATTAAGACAGGCTGAACTATCTGAATTTGTTAATGAGCAAATAACAGAAGTTTATTATAATATTGACAAATCATTGGAAACTATGGCCGACGGTCAAATTTACCAAGGCATTTCACATCAAAAATATGTACTTACGGCCGCAAATAATTTAGCAGATTTTCTAGCTGAAGTTATGGACAATATGCAGCAAAGTATGCAAATGGGTAAAGGTTCTGGACAAAGCGAAGGCGGTTTTCAATTACCTGATATCATCAAGGGACAACAACAGTTAGGTGAAAAAATGGGTAGCCAAGGAAAATCGGGCAAAGAAGGACAAGAGGGAGAGAGCGGTCAAGGAAAAAAAGGTGAAAAAGGAGAAGGTGGTGAAAAAGGTTCTGAAGGGAAAAATGGCCAAAATGGTGAGAACGGAGAAGGTGGTCAGGGTACAGGCGGAAAAAATGGCAAAAACGGTGAATCTGGCACTAGTGGAGAAGGGCAAGGAGGTACAAACGGACAGGGACAAGGGAAAATGAGTGAAGCTGAACTAAAAGAAATTTACGAAATCTACCAAAGCCAACAGAAAATTAGACAAGAACTAGAAAATCAGCTTCAAAACATGATTAATTCAGGTGACCAAAAACTTGGTCAAAAGTTAATTAGGCAGATGGAAGATTTTCAAAACGACCTGTTGGAAAACGGAATTACACAACGTACCATCAACAAAGCCAACACTATACAATACGAATTACTGAAATTAGAGAACGCAGCTTTGAAACAAGGCAAGAAATCTGAAAGAGAAAGCAAGGCAAATCAAAAGGATTTTTCCAATCCAATTACTACTAAACCCTCATTATTAGATAATTATCGTAATGAAATTGAAATTTTAAATAGGCAAAGCTTACCTTTGCGCCAAAATTTTCAAAACAAGGTTAAAGAGTATTTTAAAGCTAATGATTAACTACAATTACCTAATTGATTTCAAATTACCCGCAGAAACCACCTATGATTTGTGGATAACAGAAACCTGTAAGACAGAAGGTTTTTTAATACATGAATTAAATTACATTTTCTGTGATGATGCTTACTTGCTAAAAATCAACCAAGATTATCTTCAACATGATTATTTGACTGATATCATAACATTTGACTATGTGTCAGGAAAAAATATATCTGGAGACTTATACATTTCAATTGACCGTGTAAAAGAGAATGCAGAGGAATTTAATGTTTCCTTTGACAATGAATTAAAACGCGTAATGGTTCATGGGGTTTTACATCTTATGGGTTATTCGGATAAATCGGAAGCAGCTACTGCCGAAATGCGCGCTAAAGAAGAAGAAAAAATAAAGCTGTTCCACGTGGAACAATAGAAGATATGTTTGGAGAAGAATATGATGTTATCGTAGTTGGTGGAGGTCACGCCGGTGCAGAAGCTGCAGCAGCAGCAGCAAATTTGGGATCAAAAACACTTTTGATTACCATGAATTTACAAACTATTGGGCAAATGTCTTGCAACCCTGCAATGGGTGGAATTGCAAAGGGACAGATTGTACGAGAGATTGATGCCCTTGGTGGATATAGTGGTATAGTGTCGGATAAGTCAGCAATACAATTTAAAATGCTGAACAAATCTAAAGGACCAGCAATGTGGAGTCCAAGAACTCAAAATGACAGAATGCGTTTTGCAGAAGAATGGAGGTTGATGCTAGAACGCACACCAAACGTTGATTTCTATCAAGAAATGGTCTCGGGACTTTTAGTTGAGAACAACAAAATTGTTGGTGTAAAAACATCTTTAGGAATTGATATAAAATCAAAAGCAGTAGTCCTAACGAACGGTACATTTTTAAATGGTTTGATTCATATTGGGGAGAAGCAATTTGGTGGAGGTAGAGCTGGCGAAAAAGCTGCAACCGGAATTACTGAACAATTACTAGGCTTTGGTTTTCAAAGTGGAAGAATGAAAACAGGTACACCACCAAGAGTAGATGGTAGATCTTTAGACTATTCTAAAATGATAATTCAACCAGGTGACACTATTCCTGAAAAATTTTCATACACCAATACTAAACCTTTAGCACATCAGCGTGATTGTCACATGACCCATACAAGTGCTTTAGTTCATGATTTATTAAGAGAAGGTTTCGACAGGTCCCCTATGTTCAACGGTAGAATAAAAAGTACAGGACCGAGATATTGCCCATCAATAGAAGACAAAATAAATAGATTCGCTGATAAGGACAGTCACCAAATGTTTATTGAACCTGAAGGATGGGAAACTGTCGAGGTTTATGTAAACGGATTCTCAACCTCGTTGCCTGAAGACATACAATTTAAAGCACTTCGGTCTGTTGTAGGTTTCGAAAAAGTAAAATTCTTTAGACCAGGCTATGCTATAGAATACGACTATTTTCCGCCAACACAATTGAAACACACCTTAGAAACAAAACTAATACAAAATCTATACTTCGCTGGACAAATAAATGGAACCACAGGATATGAAGAAGCAGCATCACAAGGTTTAATGGCAGGCATAAATGCTCACCTAAAATTAAACGAAAAAGACCCGTTAATTCTAAAAAGAGATGAAGCATATATTGGAGTATTAATAGATGACCTTATTACAAAAGGAACTGAAGAACCGTATAGAATGTTCACCTCAAGGGCAGAATATAGAACACTATTAAGACAAGATAATGCGGATTTAAGATTAACACCACTTAGTTATTCTATAGGTCTAGCTAGTGAAGATCGTATGAAAAGAATGGAAGAGAAACAAGAACAATCAGATTCTCTAATAAATTTCTTTAAGGAAACAAGTGTATTACCAAATGAAATAAACCCAATTTTAAAAAGTGTAGACTCCGCCTTAGTGAAACAATCTGACAAAATGTATAAAGCATTTTCTAGACCTAATGTAACCATGGACCACATGTTACAACTAGATAAAGTTTCTAGTTTTATTAACGAAAATAAATTTGACAGCGAAGTACTAGAGCAAGCTGAAGTTCAAATTAAATATTCAGGCTATATAGCAAAAGAAAAGGTAAATGCTGATAAACTTCATAGGCTAGAATCTGTAAAAATTCCAGCAAATTTTGAATACACAAAACTTAAATCACTTTCATTCGAAGCTAGAGAAAAACTTACCAAAATACAACCAGTAACCATTTCACAAGCATCAAGAATTAGTGGAGTTACCCCAAGCGATATTAGTGTGCTTTTAGTTTTCCTTGGTCGGTAGGAGAAATTGTTCCACGTGGAACATTAAAAAATAAGTTATAATAAACACCAAAGCATGTCACAAAACAAAATTCTTTTAACAACGAAAGATCATCTAATAACAAAAGAAAAATTTTCTCTAGAAATAGATAATGAATATGACATGCTAGTAACAATACCTCAGCCAAAAAAAACAGAGAAATACTACCAAACAACAAATTACATTTCACATTCAGATACTGCAAAAAATTTATTTGAAAAGGTTTATCAAATAATTAAGAAACATACGCTCCGAAAAAAAACAAAATTGATAAATCAATTTTCAAATAA
>TARA_R110002153_G_scaffold5999_12_pt1 | contig 13440 bp, 11 predicted proteins | sample TARA_R110002153 | Tara Oceans TARA_R110002153 (sample SAMEA4398193) | marine metagenome | biome: Polar Biome; feature: [SRF] surface water layer (ENVO:00010504); material: water (ENVO:00002006), including particulate matter (ENVO:01000060) such as... | depth 5 m
TCCGGCGTATACCCTTCCATGATCGATGAGCCGTTCATCATCGGCACACCGGCCAGGCAAACGGTGTCCTTGAGAACAATTCTCTTTCCGCGCAAGGGACCATCCATGGCACCCTTGACCTCGGTTTTCACATACCAGGCATTGAGCGGGTTTTCCGTCGCATCGGGATGATAGCCCGGTGATCTTGGATAGCGCACCTCCGGCAGATTGTCCGGCATCGCATCCAGCCGGTCGTAGGCCTGGATATAGGGTTCGATGATCTGGCTGTACTCGGCAAGTTCGGCATCGCTCAAATTCATGCCGAAGCGCTCTGCCATGCCGCGCATCTGGGAAAGTGTCGGGCGTTTGATGGTCATATTGGTCACCGCGGGTTGAAGGCGAGAAGGCATTGCGTCAGCAGCTTTCATGCCCGATGGAATGGGGGCATGGGGCGTAGCCGAGCGACTGATTGGGGCGCCTGTCTGTTTGACAGAAGCGTTGCCCCGTGTGGAGCGGGCTGCACCAAATCCGAGAAACTGGTCTATCTTGGCCTGGTCGGAAAGGTCTGATCGCTCGAGTTCACCGGTAATACGTCCCCTTTCCAGCACCAGCACCCGGTCTGAAAGGTCGGCGATAAAGTCGAAATTCTGTTCAACCAGAAGGATTGCCAGTCCCCTTTCCTGACGCAGTTTCAACAGCGTTTCCGACATCTCCTCGATGATCGATGGCTGAATGCCTTCTGTCGGTTCGTCAAGCAACAGAAATTCAGGATCGCCCATCAGGCACCGGGCCAGCGCCAGCAATTGCTGCTCACCGCCCGAAAGCGCACCGCCCTCACGGTCAAGCAGTGGAACGAGGCGCGGGAAATCGGCAAGAACCGTATCCATCACTTCCTCTTCGCTGGCGCCGGAATAGTCGTGCCAGGCAAAGCGCAAATTATCGCGCACGCTCAACTGGGGAAAGATGCCGCGCCCCTGCGGGACATAGCCAATTCCCATTCCGGCACGCTCGCTGGGCGGCATGCGGGTTATCTCTGTGCCATGAAACCGTATCGTACCGGAACTTGCCGGCAGGAAACCCATTGCTGTTTTCAACAATGTCGACTTGCCCATTCCATTGTGGCCGAGAATGCCGACAACTTCATTTTCCGCAACACTGATATCGATGCCATAGAGGACAGGCACCTTGCCGTAGCCGCCGGATAGGCCTTTGATATTGAGCAGGATTGATGGTTCTTCGTGTGTCATCATGCCTTCTTTCCCAGATAGACATTGCGCACGATGGGGTCGGCCATGACCTTGTCCACATGGTCTTCCATCAGGATGGCGCCCTGATGGAAAACCGTAACGGTCGATGCGATCGAACGAATGAACTGCATGTCGTGTTCAACAATCACCACTGCGGCCGTGCGCGTCATCTCATCGATGATGGCGCTCATGCGGTCCACATCTCCCGCCGTCATGCCAGCGGCAGGTTCATCCAGCAGCACCAGCCAGGGATCGGCGGCCACAACCAGCCCAAGCTCGACCCGCTGCCTCTCTCCGTGGGCCAACCGGCCAAGCTCGGCCTTTGCAATCGACCCCAGAGCCAGTCTCTCGATGACGTCCTGGGCTTTGTCAGAAGCCTCCTTTGTGGGCATGAACCGGCGAGCTGCCATCCAGATGTTTTCAACGACAGTCAGCCCATCCATGACATTGGGGACCTGTGTCTTGATACCGACGCCAAGCGAAGCGACCTCATGGGGATGCCAGCCGGTTGTTTCATGATTGCGCATGAAGACCTGCCCCTCACTGGGCGTCAGCAATCCGGTGATGCATTTGAAGAATGTCGATTTACCAGCCCCATTGGGACCGATGAGACAGCGCAATTCTCTCGCCTTGAGAGAAAAATTGACATTGTCAGTCGCAACAACACCGCCAAAGCGCATTGTCAGACCTGTTGTCTCCAGCACGGTTTCAGCCATTGGCACTGTCCACCCTGCGCATATGCCGACGCCTTGCGGATTTTCGGCCCGACCTGCGGCCAAAGCTTGCTTTCCAAAGAGATGCGACGGCCGGAACGATGCCTTTGGGCAAAAACAGCACGAAGAGAACAAGGATGATGCCCATGATCAATGTATTGTCGATCAGGGATTGCTGTCCCAGCAGGAATTTCAGATAGGCGAGACCTGCGGCGCCGATGATGGGCCCCAACCGTGTTCCAAGCCCGCCCACAATGCACCAGATGATGATCTCGGCAGACTGGCCAAGGCTGAAAAGACCCGGCGTGACGATCTCGCCCCAATTGGCAAACAAGGCACCGGCAAGGCCTGCAATGGCGGCGCCGATGGCAAACAGAATGGTCTTGCGGGCCCGCACATCATAGCCCATCAGCGATACGCGCGTTTCATTTTCCCGGATACCAATGGCAATGCGCCCGAAGGATGACCGCAACAACCACGTCACAAGGAAATAGACGGCCAGGAGGGCAACGGCACAGACATAATACAGTGCATCACCCCAGATATATTCATCAGGCTGACCGGGGATGTTCAAAGTGTGAAATCCCGGTATGCCGTTGAAACCGCCGAGCCGCGCCTCTCCGATGACATATTGCGGTCCGGCCGAAGAGTTGACAAATTTGAACAAAATGAGGGTCACGACCAGAGTGATCACCCCCAGATAGACGTCGGTCAAACGACCGTAGAACATCATGGCGCCCAATAGCGCGGCAAACAGTGCCGGCACGAAGACGGCAAGGATCATCGGCAGCGTGCTTTCACCGACATTGATCGCTGCAATGGCGTAGGTATAGGCGCCGAGGCCGAAAAAGGCCGCCTGCCCGAAGCACAGAATCCCACCGAATCCCCAGATCAGGCCGAGACTCAATGCGAGCATTCCGTAAATGACGAGCACCGTCAGTGTATAGGTACTGATCAGCAGCGGCATCAGCCAGATCAGGACAATGGCTGCAACAATGGTTGCAGCATCCTGCCTGCCCCATGAGCGGCTCATCACATTTTCCCCTTGAAGAATTTGCCGGTGACACCCTGTGGGAGCAGCCGCAGCAGGATGACGGCGGCAATCAACAGGGCGACATCACCAAACACCGGCGAAATGCCGAAGGTGAATATCTGGTTGACCACACCGAAAAGGCTGGAGCTGCTGATCAGGCCGACAATCAGTGATGGTCCGCCTGCGATGACCGTGATGAAGGCTTTGGCGATATAGGCACCACCAGAGGTTGGCACCAGTCCGACCAGAGGGGCCAGCACCGCACCAGCCAGGCCTGACAGGGCCGAACCACAGAAAAATGTCGCCATATAGATGCGATCGGGACTGTAGCCCAGGGCTGCCGCAATATCGGAACGTTGCATGGTTCCGCGCGCAATCAGGCCTAACCGCGTTGTTTTCAGCAACACATACATGCTGATCAAAAGCACGGCAGACACAAAGATTATGAAAAAATTGTAGCCATTGATCTGGTAATCGCCAACGGCGAAACCGGTGATCGGTGTCGTGATGCTCGTCGTCGTATTGCCGAAGATCATGGTCGCCATGCCGATGAAAAACAGGCTGAGACCCCAGGTCGCCAGCATGGTATCCACCAGACGTCCGTACAGATGCCTGATGACGAGCCGTTCGACCACCAGACCGATCAGGCCGACAATCAGCGGTGCAATGATGAGCATGGCGACAAAGACATTCACGCCCAGCTGAACTGCGGTGATGGTGGCATAGCCGCCCATCATCATGAATTCGCCATGCGCCAGATTGATGACTTTCATCATCCCGAACACCACGGCCAAACCAGCGCTGATCAGCGCAAGTGAGGCGACAGCGTAGAAGATTTCAACAAGTATGACGAAAGACAGGTCCATGCGGTCTCACTAAATTGGAAAATCCGAATTCATTCACCCGAACACGGGTGAAAAGGAGGGCTGCATGGGTGCTGCCCTCCCGGTGCAAATCCTGAGCCGATCAGATCTCGATCTCATATTGTTTGTTGTCGTTCGGATTGGCCTGCAGATCACACACGGCCTGGGTGTCGATGGGCTGGCGCTGTGGCAGGGTTTCAACGACGCGCATGCCCTGATCCTGAAATTCCATCAGGTGAACGTCCAGCACCGCATGATGGGTTTTCGGATCAACCGTGATCTTGCCTGCTGGTCCATCGATCGAAACGCCGGTTTCAAGCGCTTCTATGACGGCATCCCTGTCAAGTGACCCTGCCTTGCGCACGCCTTCGGCCCAGGTCAGGACACCTTGATAATTGGATACGGCAATTTCGTGCATGCTCTGGTCACCGCCATTTGCATCCGCCCAGCTCTTCTTGAAAGCATTGTTTGCAGGTGTGTCCAGTTCCTGGCTGTAATTATAGGCAACCATGATCCCATTGCCCTCTTCCGCGGTCAGGACCTTGTGTTCATTGCCGACACCAAGTGTTGTTGAAGCCAGCGCAATTTTGTCTTTCATGCCGGCTGCCGCCCACTGGCGGAAGAATGAAAGATGCGCACCGCCTACCAGTGGCGCAATCACGAGATCCGGGCCCACGGTCTGGATCTTGGCGATTGTTGATCCGAAATCGGCCACATCCAGCGGGAAGAAATCCACGCCAACGGTTTCACCACCGTTGTCGGCAACAAATTTCTGGATCCATTTTGCCGTGATATGCCCGTAATTGTAATCTGCAGCCAGAATGTAGACCTTCTTGCCCGATTTACCCATGGCATAGGGAACCAGAGCTTCCACCTGCTGAGCGGGCGTGACGCCATTGATGAAGATATTGCGGTCACATACACCGCCCTCATACAGCACGTTGTAGAAATACAATGTCTTTGTCTTATGCATGGTCTGGCGAATGGCTTCGCGCGATGCAGACAGGATGCCACCGTGCACCACATCAACCTTGTCCTGACGTGTCAGTTGCTGCGCATACTGCGAGTACAGAGCCATGTCGGACTGGGTATCATAGGATACGACCTCCACCTGCTTGCCCAGAAGTCCGCCATCGGCATTGATCTGGTCGACAGCCAGCCGCATGGCCATATCCATCGGCTTGCCATAGGCGTCAAAAATACCCGATGTATCCAGAACGGACCCCAACTTGATGGTATCGGCTGCCATCACCACGCGTGGCAACAACATGGAACCGGTCAAAGCGGCACCGGCAGCAACAAATTTTCTTCTGCTAATTGTCATGGTTTTCCCCTGCACATGGCTTGCTGCCATGTTCGTTAGTGTGCCTCTATTTCTTGTCGTCCTTTGCCTTGAGGCGATTGGCATAGTCGGCCGTTCGGCCAGCCAGATTGGCATCGAAATCCAGACCGATTTCGTCACCCATCTGTTTCATCGCGGGCAACCGTACGGCCATACCCAGGATCTGATCCATCGCGGCACCGAATGCTCCTTCTGCACCACCTTCCGTGTTGGTGGCGTTTTGGCCGCCCATTCCGCTGATTTGATTGATTCTGATGGAGTCGATCTTTTCGACCGGCTTCATCATCTGCGTCATGATTTCCGGCATGCGGTCGAGACGCCGCTCCTCCAGCAGTTTGCGGATCTGCGCTTCACTCATTGAATTTTCAGCAATGATATGGGCTGCGCGCCCATCGGCCTCCGCTTTGGCTTTGACAAGTTCAGCCTCGGCCATTGTCTTGGCCGCATTGGCTTCCGACTGGGTTCTGGTCGCCAGAGTTTCAGCATCGCTTTTTGTACGGGAGGTGCTCAGATCAATATCTTTTTGCAGGCGCAGTTGCGCTGTCTCATATTCGCGCTTGGCAATGGCACGCTCCTTTTGTGCCTGAACCTCTTCGGCTGCCAGCAGAACCTGGGCGCGCGCCGCTTCTTCGGCGGCCTGGGTGCCGAATTCGGCGGTCCTCAGACTTGCCAACCGGGTCTCATTCTCGATCTTGGTTTCTTCCAGCGAGAGAATGGCTGACATCTCGGAGCGACGCAGAGCCGTGTCATTGGCGACCTTCGCTTCCTGAATTTTCTGCTCCGCGTCGATTCTGGCCGTTTCCGCCCGCAACTCGGATTGCGACTTGGCCTCTCTGGTTTTTGCCTGGGCTTCGGCTTCCAGACGATCAAATATTTCCTGCTGGGCGATGCTCGTTTCACGCTCGGTGCGCTGAATTTCCAATTGCCGCTGGTGTTTTTCCAGCCCCTGTTGGCGAACCGCAATCTCGGTTTCCGTCTCGATGCGAACCCGTTCGCGACGCTGTTCTGAAATCAATTCGGCGTGGCGACGCATTCCCTGCGCATCAAAGGTGTTTTTCTCATCGAACTGCGACACATCACTTTGATCCACCCGCAACAAGGATGCGGAAACCAGTGTCAGCCCAAATTGCTCTGCTTTGGCCGTGATTGCCGTTTCGACCTCTTTCGTGAAGCCAGCCCGATCATGGTGTATTTCGGCAAGTGTCCTGGTCGCTGCGGCATTCTGCATGGCGCCGATCAACGGTCCGGAGAGCACCCCTTCGATCGCTTCTCCGCCGCGCTCGATCCTTGATCCAAGAGACTGCGCTGCGGCGGCCACACCCTGCGGCGTCGCCATCACTTTGAACTCGAATTCCATGGTAATGTCGGCGCGAAGCTGATCGCCAGTCAAAAGTGCTTCGCGCCCCAGGCGTGACGACGGAAATGATATCGCCCCCATCATCACGCGCTGTGTCTGATGTATGATGGGCAATGATATGCATCCGCCATCCAGCACAATGCGCATCCCCCCCAATCCGGTGCGAACGAGCGCCGAATTCAGTGTGGCCTTGACGTAAAATTTCTGAAGAAACCAGATGCCCAACAGCAAAAGTATAACCAGCAAGGCTATTGAAACAACCCAAGTCAAGGCGACCCTCCAGAGCGAAATGACACAAATATTTCAGCCGTCTTACGCGGCTTTTTTCTGAGTCAATTTGTGGAGGAATTTATTTTCCAATTCAAGTAAATTATTTTCCAAATCAAATAATTTAGTCAATCTATTGAATTTATTATAGTTTTTTAACGATCTTAAATACCACGCCATCCGCCTTGGCCAGATAGATGGGTGCTTTTGGCGCGCTGCCGTCGGCAGAGGTCGCCCGGCGAACACTTGAAAATTCTATGCTGTTCAAGCAGGTGCTATCTTTGGTTTTCCAGTCCTGTTCATGGGATTCCATCAGGCCTGCCAGAAATTGAACACCTTCATAGGTCGACTGCCCGAGGGCATTCAAAACCGGCGCTGTTTCACCGTGAAAACCGTAGTACCGTTCCCTGAAAAGCGCATTGGCATCGGTGTTGAGAGACCCGAAATAGGATGATGCGGAATAAAGTTCATGCAGATTTTCAGCACCGCTTGCCAGAAGTGCATTTTCTTCTATCGCACAGGACAGGCGGATCATCCGTTCATGCATCTGCGTACTGCCAAAGGCCCGATTGAAGGTAATGGCATCCTGGCCAACCAGTGAAATCAGCACCGCCTGCGCATCCGTTTGCCGCAGTTCCTCGACAATATCCGACATGTCGCTCAGACCGAACGGCAGATACTTCTCGTATTCGATGTTGACACCCAAATCCTGAAGCTTCTTTTTTGCATAGGAGTTGGATGCTCTGGGCCAGACATAATCGTTTCCGATGAAGGCCCAATTCTTGATGCGATGCGCCGATTGCAGATATTCAAGCGCGGGTCCAAGCTGCTGTTCCGGCGTATCGCCGATTGCAAAAATACCCTTGGTGTTTTCACCTCCCTCATAAAGCGGTGTGTAAATATAGGGAACGCGCTGCTTGACGATCTTGCTCAGGTTCTGCCGCACTGCACTGATATGCATACCGACAATCGCGTCGATGGCCCGGATCTGTATGAGTGAATTGATCACCTCTTCAACAGGTGTTGACGCCTCAAGCGCTGAATCAATCATGATCAGTTCAACAGGTCGGCCGCAAATTCCATTGGATTCATTGAGCTGGGCAACGGCAACCTGAGCGCTCGAAATGCATGAGGGTGCCCATATGCCAGCCGAGCCGCACATGGGTATGAGCAGCCCGATGCGAAAAGTCGTTCCCGGAAGAGTCGCCAAGCCATCGTGGAAATCTCTCAGCTCGCTTGGAATAATGCGGGCAGCGGGTGAAAGGGGCACAAGCAATGTTTTATCAGATGTGACCGTCATAAAAAGTAAATTGCATTGAAAACACTTTCCAAGTCAACTAAATTCAAATCTGACTCCGTCGATGAGAATGGAATACCATGCAGAGCAAATACACAGTCCAGTCCTATATCTCCTATTCATTGGCGACAGCACACCGCAAGATCCATACCTCTTTGACCAGGCGTTTGAAAGAATTTGGCGTACAGGTCGAGGCCTGGCGCATCATGGAAATACTGGAAACCGAAATCGATTTCACCATGGGTGATCTGGCCGAAGTGGTTTTGATGAACCCGCCGACGCTGACAAAACTGGTTGATCGCATGGTGTCCGACGGGATCGTCCATCGCCGCATCGCCAATCGGGATCATCGGCAGGTCAATCTTGTGCTGACCGAGTTGGGTCTCAAAAGAATCCACCAGATCAGAGAGCAGGTACAAATCGAGGACGATGAAATTTTCCGCAGGATTGGCAGCGAAAAGGCAAAGATGCTGCATACGATCCTGACGGAAATTGGTGACCTCGACCTGCAGTAGACGGCTCCATTGCGCAATGAGCGCATTTCGGCCCTGCCAGACCTGGTGGAATGACCGAAACTGGAGAGTACGGATGGGATTTCCGTCTGATTGCATTTGTGCGAAACAACGTCAGGTGCACGGGGGTTTTAATCACTGTCTTCAGGCATAATACCCACTTTCGCTGACACAAAGAACACGGCAAAGACGATGGATGATTTCCTCGCCTTATCAACGAGCTTGAATCTCATTGACTTGCCTCCTTGGCGAAAAAAGTAGCAGCCCGCTTCAAAATCTCGCGCTCCTGGCGAGGAACCGAATTCTCTTTGCGCAACCGAGTCCGCTCTTGGGTTAGATCGACGTGTGGTTCAGACGTTGAGGCGACCTCACGGTAAATGCGCTTCCACCAGGCCAGCGCTGATTGGCCAACGCCCTGCTCATCCGCAATCTGCGCAATCGTACGGCCGCGAGTTTCAATCAAGCGAACCGCCTACCGCTTGAATTCTTCCGTAAATAGTTGTCGTTCTCGTTTGGTCACAGGCCCTTCCTGTGGTTATGAAAACCATCAGAAAATCTCTCCACTTTTTACCGGCAGACCCAGAAAGAGCGGAAGCAACGAAAGCTCGAAGTTTCCGGGACCCCAGAAGGCGTTTATTCTGAAACTCGGGCCTCAGGTCATGGAGAGCCAAAAACACTATGCTATTGGCCAGAAACCCAAGCGGCACCGTGAGGGAATTTCCAAAACTCTCTTGGCCTGAAATGTGAACCGGAGTACCACAAAAAGAAGCAAGAAATGCAGCGCAAGGGCTGAAAAACTCTGTGACCGGACCAAGAACGCGGAGCAACGCAAGGCGCACCGGAGTTACATGCGTTAAAGTTTCTAAGCCGCCAGCGGGTTCACATTTCAGAACTTGCATCGGGGTTTCTGTTGACGGAGACGCAGCTTCGCCTTTGAGGTGTCGGATTTGCAAACGACGGATAGCTGGTATCACGTATTGTGCCGGGCTTGCATGGTCTCTGCGGATCGAAGGATAGCGCGTCATTGCATTGCCCTGTCCCCAACCTACTATAAAACGCAATCCGCAATGAAACTCGACGAATCCATATCTATGGAGCTATAATGAACAGTCAGTTCTTCAAAAACGCGCTTGATGTTCAGCGTGTTAATCGAGCAGTAACCGGCAGGATTGAACTTTGGCGGCAGTCTAAATCTACACTCACAATTTAAGGTCTGATCAGGAAAAGCGAAATGGAGTTTAAGAAACCCACGCGGCGTAAAATCTGGGAACCGTCGCGCTGGTTTCTTTCTTTGGGCGCGAAAATGCTGCGTGTTGCACCGGCTGAAACCGTTTTGATCGTGTTCTCCACTTTCGTCTCTCAGGTGGCGCTGGTGATTTCGCTGCTTTTGCCGCTCAAGATCGTTATCCTAATGGGTGGAGATGGCACTCCAATATACTTTCCCGGTTTTATGCAGGGAATCGAAACGAAGACGCTGGTGCTAGGTCTCGGAACCACCGCCGTTTTACTTTTTGTTTTGCATGCCGCAGCCGAACGGATCGTCGCTCGTCTGGGGCGCCGAGGGTCCGCGAAGGCTAACCGGCGCAGCGCGAAACTTGCGGTTCTTTCAAATCAAGACGAAGTCATGCGTGCGGTTTACGAACGTGTCGCAATGGCTATTGCCAGTATACTGTTTGCAGCGCTGGCACTTGTCGGTGTCTCGTTCTTGTACCCACAAATGGCGTTCCTGTTAGCGGGAAGTCTGGCTTTTTATGCCGTTATCGCTTTTTTTACCGCTGACAACCTGAGTCAGTTTAAACAATACAATGGCACCGCCCAGCAGTTGTTGTTTTTGGCCTGTGTCGGCTTTGTCATAGCGCAGTTCATGTTTGAAAGAATTCCGAACCCGCTTATCGTCATCATTTCGATTATCTTAACAAGGCAGATGCTGGGTCGTCTGGTTGTGGCAGCCAAGGAAGTTGCCAGCGTTATCGGGCAGCGCGCACAAATCAGCGCTCTATTCTTTCACGGGCATGTCCTGCGATCACCACAGCGGGAAACCGATCTGAAGTTTTGGCCATCCCTGGATTCGCGACGTCGCAACGACCTTATATCCTCTGTGGTCAAGCAGGCAACTGACGACGAGCACGTGCCGAATAAGGTAGAGCTGCATAATTCCGGGCAAAATGCCGTTCTCTTATTCACAACCTTCGATGAACTGGGTCACCCCATGTACATGTTGAAGGTCTACGAAAGTAATCGTGGTCCAGACTGGGTAAGCGAGTTTAATCTACTCTCCAGCCTACCAGAGGGAACGCCCTTGGTTCCCCGTTTTCTTGGATCACACAACGATGATACTCACTTATGGCTGGTGTTCGAGCCACTTGCCGGAAGCCATGCTCCCATCAGTCGACGCGATCAGGCTCAAAGGATCATGCAAACACTTTGGACCATCAATCCTCCGAAGAGGTTGGCTGGCCAATATCTGCGCACCCACCCGCTGCGATATCAGCGGCTGGATGAAGGTCTGCTGGAAAAACTACGGATTCTCAGCCAACTGGCGGGGATGGAAGCCCAGTACGAGTCTTTTTTGCGAGAACTCCCGGCAATCAAGGAGAGGCTTGTCGGCAGCCGTCTCGTTCTTACAAATCACAGGTTGCTGTCATCAGTGCACAAGACCGCAGACGGTTACGTCTCCACCGACTGGTCGACTTGGGCTGTTGAACCAATCGGATCGGGGTGGCCGCTCAGCACTTACGGAGCGAAGGACATTGAAGAGCGACTGGCGGAAGCTGCCAAGATGAGACCGGATCTCGCTTCGGTAACCGTGGCCGACGTCGTGCTTGCCGCGCGCATTTATGAGCTGGTTCACGCCCTCGAGACAAAGCGCTGGCACAGGGCCTTGGATGTCGTGCAAAGTGTAAACAATGATATCGGTGCAGCCGCCAGCTTCCAAAAAAGTATGGACGCGGGTCAGCTACCCGTTTCCGCCGCGAACGCATTTTAAGGCTGACGTACTGCGCTTGGGCTACGCGCATTGACACTACAGCTGGGGTGGACCACATGGGCCGTATTTCAATGATTGTCTGGAACGATGTGCGCAATGACGCACGCGTGCTCAAGGAGGCTGCGACTCTGCAATCGGCGGGACACAAGGTGACGATCTTCGCCATCCTGACGCCAGGCAAGACGCCCAGGCAAGAAACTCTGCATTCTGGGGTCAGGGTGGTCCGCGTTGCACGGGGTTTCGGCTGGAACATCGGCAAGCTGAGACACGCTGGTAACAAATCCGGGAGGAGAGACAAGGGAAGTCTGCGCAAGTTGGTGCAGATCGTCTACATGACACCTCGGATATTTGCGCACGCTTCGCTATTTGTAAAAATGGTTGTCTCACGGCCCGATGTGGTCCACGGCCATGACGTTAATACTCTTCCAACGGCTTGGCTGGTTTCAAAATTCGCAAACGTGCCCTTGGTTTACGATGCTCACGAAATCAGCACCGATAGGGAAGGTTACTCCAGCTTCCGGTCCGCTGTTGCATGGGTGGAAAAGCGGTTAATGCCGCGTGCCGCTGCAGCGATTACGACAACCGAGGCACGCGCCAAATTCTTCGCGCGTGCCTACGGCGTGCCGCGCCCGCTCGTCCTTCAAAACCGCCCAAGATATAGTCCAGTGGAGCGCACGGACAGGATACGCAGGGAACTGGCCTTAAATGAGCCTTGGCCAATTGTACTCTACCAAGGTAATTTGCAATCTGGGCGCGGACTTACCCGACTGGTCGATGCCGCCAGCGACCTTACCAAAGTCTATGTGGTCTTCATTGGCGATGGGAAGATGAAGGACGAACTGGAGGCGATGGCCCAGAGCAAGGGCCTGACGGAGCGTGTTCACTTTGTGCCCGCGGTGCCTCTTGATGAACTTCCATCCTATACCGAGTCGGCCGAAATAGGTGTGCAGCCGATAGAAAACACCTGCCTCAATCACTATACAACGGACTCCAACAAGCTCTTCGAGTATGTCATTGGCGGGCTGGCGATTGTGGCGTCTTCTCTACCCGAAATCCGCAAAATCGTTGACACCCATGATCTTGGCATCACCGTGGCACCCGATGACACCAAAGCTCTGGCTGAGGGTATAAAAAAGCTGGTTGACAACGAGGAATTGCGTCGACTCCATGCTGAGAAAGCGAAAACTGCCGCTTTACATCTGAACTGGGAAGATCAGGAACACAGACTTGTAAAGCTCTACGAAACCTTGACATAAGATGTCAACCTGCTCGAATTGCTTAACATTTCAGAAGCTGAACAAGTGGTTAGCTGATAAACCCTTTCCGATTTTGGGCTGAGTGCTCGAGGTTAAGAGTAATTCATACGGAAATGGATGGCGTTTCGACGTGGAGACAAGCGTGACGATGCAGCCTTACCTCGCGAAGCCGTTTGGGGCACCTATTTCAGCATACAGAAAATTGGGCACCACTCCTGCCTTTGAGCGATCTATGGAGCTATTTTACGACGTTGGGAGCTTGGTATTCGGCAAATAAGAGTATCCGTTTCCTGCAGAGCTGTTACCCGGGGTGCGCAATCCGCTAATGGTGGCCCTCAGAAGCGAATTTTCCTCCAGACATGAAGAGGCTTTTGGCAACAGCGGTGGAAAAGGATTTTACAGTAGTAACGATTGGCGCCGCCTCAACTATGCGGCAGGCCTGATCCCCATGGGTTCCTCGTCTATCTTGGATGTAGGCGTAGGGTCAGGAGCGATGCTCAATTTCCTCACGATGTGTGGGGACTATAAGCGTGTCGTGGGAATTGAGGTGGTCCCGGAAAATGGGACAATAGGTTAAGGTGTATTTCG